>BNJU01005520.1_pt1 | contig 196148 bp, 225 predicted proteins | sample 8539281 | NCBI WGS metagenome assembly BNJU01 (sample SAMD00202456, study PRJDB9452) | human saliva metagenome | isolation source: human saliva | place: Japan | reverse complement strand
TTTTTGACAGGTTACATATCTCTATGTCACCCTGCACTTGGTTCGTCTTGTTCAGTTTTCAAAGGGCTTTTGTCTTTCGCGACAACTATATTAGTATATCACCTATACCACCCTACCTGTCAATACCTTTTTTAATCTTTTTATATTTTTCTGAAGTTTTTATTCATCAGGGCTACTCTATTAAGAGTGCGGGAGATATACTTCCTCTCCCTAGTTGACGTGCTATTAAACCAGCTCTCGCCAGCTGAAGCAAAGTCTCTGGAATTCATAAATATGTTCTCTTTCACTTGCAGGTCATCTCTTTTTAGAAAAACTTCTTCTTAAAGCTTTGTAATCTCGACCTTCCTGTTGAAAGAAGGTAGCGTCTTGTAAATAGTCTTTTACATTTTCCAAGTTTTCTAAAATACCAAGATGAAAAGCAGCAGAAGAAAAGGTTTTATCAAAAGGCTGGGTGCAGACACTCCGAAACTCTACTGTCCCCCGTGTCGTCAAATCTTGATACTGATAACTTCTATGATTCTTGAAAAGTCTGCTTCCTTTGGAGTCAAGTTTTACTTTTTCACCCTGAGAGGCTATAAGCTTCAATAGTTTTCTGGCTCAAGTATTCATTAGCAGCTATCGGATAGAAATAGTAGGATTTGACCATTCTCGTTCGGCAGTAAAAGCGCTGATTTATCAAGATAAGCGAAAAATTCATCTTCAGTTTGAAAATCTTTTGAATTCACACCCGCATTTTCCTGTAAAATGCCATGCATCGATTGCTCCCAGAAAATATCCCGAGCTATTTTTGTATCCCAAGAAGAATCCGAAAACTCTGAATTAGCAAAGAGGTATGCCTTAGCAGCTTCAATTTGATTGAAGACATTGATAACAGTCAATAATTTTCTCTTGAGACATCCAGCTGAACTTGACTCCCACAAATAAAAAGCACTATATTCTGATAATTGTGCAGACCATCCATGTTCTTTTCCCATAGCTAAATACTGCATCAACATTTCATATCTTGATACTTTAACTGGACTATTATCATTTTCTGCCCAGAAAGGATGAATTCCTTTTACCTTGAATTTCATGGTTTTCTTTGCGTAGAATTGCCTGAATAATGTTCAGATAGTTCTTAAAACGCTCTTCAACTTCTTGAATTCTGCTAGCCTTGGCAAAAGCAAATTCCAAAGTATTGTAAGAGACCTCAAAAAGAATTCTGTCTTCATTTTTAGTAGATTTCAGTTGAATGGGATTCCTGTCTCTGTCAAATCGTTCTGACTCAAAAATCATACTCTTCCAACAGATGCTTTTCAAGAGATTTTTGCAACATTTGTATCAGTCGCTCCGCCCTGGCTATTGACAATAGGGAAATTCTAACTCAATGCCAATGTAGACAGTTGGATTTTTCTTTGATATTCTTTAAATAGCGTTCTTTTAAAATTTGGATTGAATCCATCATTTCCATTTCCTATAAATTTTTGATAGTGTTAAAGCATTATAACAAAATTTCAGGTATTTTCCAGCCTCATGCAGATCGCCTGCTTACGAAATTGTTTTTGCCTTTAAAAAGCAATTTCTGTAAACAAGCGTCTACCTATTATCAACTATATGATGAGTGTTCCGCTAGGAAAGAATCCTAGCGGTAGACCAGAGCTAGACTAAGAATAGAGATTCTATTCCATCATCATAACACTCAACAAAGATTGATGATCTTAAACTAATTCGATGATTGCCATTGGCGCAGCATCTCCACGGCGCGGTTCAGTTTTCAGGATACGAGTATATCCACCGTTGCGCTCTGCATAGCGTGGTGCAATCTCAGAGAACAATTTTTGAAGAGCAGTAGTTGTAGTATACTTTTCTGTTGCTTCATCATAGTTTTCTGATGCGATTTCATTGCGTACAAAAGCTGCAGCTTGACGACGAGCGGTGCAAGTCTCCACGTTTGCCCAATGTAATCATTTTTTCAACTGTTTTACGGATTTCTTTAGCACGAGCTTCAGTTGTCACGATTGATTCGTTGATCAGCAAATCAGTAGTCAAATCGCGAAGCATTGCTTTACGTTGTGAGCTAGTGCGTCCTAGTTTACGGTAAGCCATGTATTCCTCCTTTATTTATCGTTTTTTAACCCCAGACCGAGATCAGCAAGTTTAACTTTTACTTCTTCCAGACTCTTGCGTCCCAAGTTACGAACTTTCATCATTTCAGGCTCAGATTTTTCTGTCAAATCAAATACAGTATTGATACCTGCACGTTTCAAACAGTTGTATGAGCGAACTGACAAATCTAATTCTTCGATGGTCCGTTCCAAAATGCGGTCATCAGAAGTCTTTTCTGCTTCCTTCATAACGTCTGCAGCGATAGCTACTTCTGTCAGATTAGTGAAGAGATTCAAATGTTCCGTAAGGATGCGGGCTGAAAGTCCCAAAGCATCTTCTGGAATAATTGTTCCATTCGTTAAAATTTCAAGGGTTAGTTTGTCAAAACCATCGTTGCTACCAACACGAGCTGGCTCAACCTGGTAATTAACTTTTGTCACTGGCGTATAGATAGAATCCACCGCAAGTGTTCCCACTGGTGCATCATCTTTCTTATTTTCATCAGCAGGCACATAACCACGGCCGCTGTTAACAGTCATCGTTGCCTTAAAGCTTGCGCCTTCTCCGATTGTAAAGAGATAATGATCAGGGTTTATAATTTCAATATCACTGTCTGTCAAAATGTCTCCGGCAGTTACTTCTGCTGGTCCTTCAACATCCAGTTCAATAATCTTTTCGTCTTGGACGTAAGATTTTACAGCAATCCCTTTGACGTTCAGAATAATTTGCATCACGTCTTCGCGGACACCGGAAATTGTATCAAACTCGTGCAAAACACCTTCAATATTAATTGAAGTAACAGCAGCACCTGGAAGTGAAGCCAAAAGCACACGGCGAAGAGAATTTCCCAGTGTTGTACCATAACCACGCTCAAGCGGCTCTACTACAAACTTGCCATAATCTTATTTTCATCAATTTTTGTTATATTTGGTTTTTCAAACTCAATCATTTGCTATACTCCCTCTTAAACGAAAAGCAGTGTAACGGTTGGTGATTATACACGGCGACGTTTTGGAGGACGAGCACCATTGTGTGGTACAGGAGTCACATCACGAATAGCTGTTACTTCAAGACCAGCGGCAGCAAGAGCACGAATAGCAGACTCACGACCAGAACCTGGACCTTTACAGTAACTTCAACTGATTTTCAGACCGTGTTCCTGTGCAGATTTAGCAGTTGCTTCAGATGCCATTTGGGCAGCAAATGGTGTAGATTTACGAGAACCTTTAAATCCAAGAGCTCCAGCAGATGACCAAGCAATCGCGTTACCATGCACATCAGTAATCATAACAATAGTGTTATTAAATGTAGCGTGAATATGAGCAATACCGGATTCGATATTTTTCTTCACACGACGTTTACGTGTTGGTTTAGCCAAGACTTTTTACCTCCTTATATTATTTTTTCTTACCTGCAATCGCAACAGCTTTACCTTTACGAGTGCGGGCGTTATTTTTAGTGTTTTGTCCACGGACAGGAAGTCCACGACGGTGACGGATTCCACGGTATGAACCGATTTCCATCAAACGTTTGATGTTCAAGTTTACTTCACGACGAAGGTCACCTTCAACTTTAATCGCATCTACTTCACGACGGATAGCGTCTTCTTGTTCGATTGTAAGATCTTTTACACGGATGTCTTCTGAAACTCCAGCAGCTGCCAAGATTTTCTTAGAAGTTGGAAGTCCGATACCGTACACATAAGTCAGTGAAACGACTACACGTTTGTCATTTGGAATGTCAACTCCAGCAATACGAGCCATTTTTTCTCCTTTCTATCTTATCCTTGACGTTGTTTGTGTTTTGGATTTGCTGGGCAAATTACCATAACACGACCATTACGACGAATAACTTTGCAGTATTCGCAAATTGGTTTGACCGATGGTCTTACTTTCATTTTTTCCCTCCAAGTTTTTCGATTATTTAAAGCGGTATGTGATCCGTCCACGTGTCAAATCATAAGGACTCATTTCTACAGTCACACGGTCTCCCGCTAAAATACGAATATAGTTTTTACGAATTTTACCAGAAACTGTTGCTAAAATCTGATGTCCATTTTCAAGTTCAACCGTAAACATTGCATTAGGCATTGTATCAACTACCTTGCCTTCAACCTCAATCACATCGTCTTTTGCCACGCAAAAGTACCTCCATAAATTTCGATTTGATCCCTCTGAGCACAGAGGTAACAATTATAAGTCAGACTAATTCATTGTATCACTACTTGTCAAATATTGCAAGCAGGGAAAAAACGCTTTTTATTTCAAATTTGTCAAGACTTTTTCGATAGCTGAGAAGACATCATTAATATCTTGATTCCCTTGAATATCATGGACCAGACCTTTGCTGCGATAGTGATCAATAATCGGCTGACCCTGAGCGATATTGACATCCAAACGACGTTTAACCGTCTCAGGCTTGTCATCTTCACGCTGGTAATAATCCTCTTCCTTGTAGTCTGCAGGTGGATTGAAGACCTTGTGAAGGTTTCACCTGTTTCACGATGGATAATCCGACCGCTCAAACGCTCCAGCAAACTGTTAGGGATCCACTTCGATATTGATAACGCCATCCAAAGCCAAATCAAGCTCTGTCAGAGTTTGGTCCAAGGCATGTGCTTGCTCAATCGTACGTGGATAACCAGTCAAGAGAAACCTGTTTGTTTAATATCATCCTGTGAAAGCGTTCTTTGACAATGCCGTTTGTCACTTGGTCTGGAACCAACTCGCCCTTGTCAATATAGGACTTGGCTAAAACGCCCATCTCTGTTTGGTTAGCAATCGCCGCACGGAACATATCTCCAGTTGAAATATGCGCAACATTGAAAGTGCTCAACGATTTTAGCAGCTTGAGTTCCTTTACCAGCACCTGGTAAGCCCATAATCAAAAGATTCATGATTGGTCTCCTTTTTTGTTTTTAAAGCAATCTATTAAACCGATTAATAAACTCGTTTAAAAACAAAATAGAAGGGGGTGAGTCTACTCTGTCCCCTTTTATTTTGTTTATTTTCGGTTCAAGAAAGGTTATCTGAACAGGCTTCTCATTAGAAAAGCAATTCAAAAAGTCCCTTACTCTGATGTATCCATAAAGCCGACATACTTTCTCTTCAGCAGGTAGCCTTCTAGCTGTTTCATTCCCTCAATACCAGTTGAGATGATGATCAAGAGACTGGTTCCTCCAAGAGCAACGGCATCTGTCAATCCAAATACATCTTTAGCCAAAATAGGCAGGATAGAAATGAAACCCTAGGAAGAGATCCAACTGTTGCCAAACGACGAAGCAGCTTAGACATATAGTCTTCTGTTCCTTTACCTGGACGAACACCTGGAATGTAGGCTCCGCTCTTTTGCAGATTTTCTGCTGTCTTCTCTGGATTAATCTGTACAAAAGTATAGAAGAATGTAAAGAGGACGATCAGGAAGGCGTACATGAACATGCCACTAATGGTCGTTGTTGCCAAAAGTGACTGAGCTGTCTTAACTCAATCTGCGTCATAGCCCAAGGCACTGACAACTTGGAAAATCGCTGCCGGTGCAGCTGTAATCGAGCTGGCAAAGATTACTGGAATAACCCCAGCCGGATTGACTTTCAGTGGCAGATAGGGAGCTAGAAGGTGCACCCTTTCGCTACTTTTCGTATACTGAACTGGAATTTTTATATTCAGCCTGCTGTACAAAGGTTGTAAAGTAAATGATAAGCAGGACTGCCACAATCAGAATCCCTACAAAATGAAGGATGAAGTCAAACGTTCACTAGGAATATTTGACAAAGTAATCTTCATAGATACCTTTTAATCATATCAGGGATAGCTGAAACGATACCAGCAAAGATAATCATGGAAACGCCATTTCCGTAACCCTTGTCTGTAATCTGCTCACCCTAGCCAAGTTACAATCATTGAACCAGTTGCTAGAAGAACGCAAATCAAAGCGTAGGTCTGAACATTAGGATTGGCAACCAGATTAGCTCTTGAGAGAGTATCAAAAACCAGCGGTAATCCCAATTGCCTGCACAAAGGCCAAAACTAGGGCGATATAACGAGTCGCTTGATTCAGCTTCTCCGTCCCACTTCCCCTTGCTTTGCCCCACTCTACAAACTTCGGAAGCAAAGTCCATTTGCAGCAGCTGAACAACGATCGAAGCTGTGATATAAGGACTGACTCAAGTGCAAAAGACAGAGAAGTTGCGCATGGCGTTACCAGAGACCAAGCTCAGCATATTCAGGAATGGCAAATCATTCAAATTGCTTAAGGCTTTGGCATTAATCCCTGGAACCGTTATGGTTGTACCGATACGGAAAAACTAAGATGATAAAAAATCGTGAACAGAATCTTAGACCGTACCTGTTTTGATTTTAAATGCGTCTTTTTAATAGTTTGAAAAACATAGGTCACCTCTGCTTAGATGACTTCCACTGAACCACCTTTAGCAGTGATAGCTTCTTCAGCTGATTTGAGAATTTAGCTGCCTTAACAGTCAATTTCTTTGTCAATTCTCCGTTACCAAGAATCTTTGATACCTGATTTTTTTCAGCTTTTACAATACCTGCTTCGATGAGAATAACTGGTGTTACTTCAGCGCCATCTTCAAAGGCGTTCAGTTGGTCAAGGTTAACAATCGCATATTCTTTGCGGTTGATGTTCAAGAAACCACGTTTTTGGAAAGACGACGGAACAATGGAGTTTGTCCACCTTCAAAAACCAAGGCGAACGCCGCCACTGCTGAGTCTTTTTGACCTTTTTGACCACGGCCAGATGTTTTCACCGTTACCAGATGATGTACCACGACCAACACGGTTGCTGACTTTACGAGAACCTGCAGCAGGGTTGTAATTCATGAAGTTTCATTATATTATTTCTCCTCTTTTTGTAAAATGCTAGCGCTCATATAGGGAGAAAAAGGTGTCTCCTATAAACTCGCCTATACATATTTAGTTTTAGGGGCTGAGAAAAATCCCATCCCCAACGTATTTTAATTTAAAGTTGTTAAACCAGCAAAAGCTTATTTAACTTCTTCAACAGTTACCAAGGTGATACTGCAGTAATCATACCGCGTACTGCTGGATTATCTTCTTTGATAACTGAGCTGTTCAATTTGCCAAGTCCAAGTGCTACAACAGTTTTACGTTGTGACGGGATGCGTCCGATTGGAGACTTAGTCAGTAATTTTAATTTGAGCCATGTTATCCCTTTCTTATGCCAAGTCAGAAAACTGAAAATACCACGAAGGGCAGCAACTCTTCAGCGCGTTTTAATTGTTTCAAACCTTCAACAGTTGCGCGAACGATGTTGATTGGTGTGTTAGAGCCAAGAGATTTAGATGTAACATCTGCTACACCTGCCAATCTCGATGACGGCACGAACCGCACCACCGGCAGCAACTCCAGAACCCTCAACAGCTGGCTTAAGCAATACTTTAGCTCCGCCAAATTCTGAAAGAACTTCGTGAGGAATTGTTGTGCCAACCATTGGTACTTCAATCAAATTCTTCTTCGCATCTTCAACTGCCTTGCGGATTGCTTCTGGTACTTCTTGAGCTTTACCAGTACCGAAGCCAACACGACCATTGCGGTCACCAACAACTACAAAGAGCTGCAAAACGAAGACGACGTCCACCTTTTAACAACTTTTGTAACACGGTTGATGGCAACTAAACGTTCTTCAAGTTCAACTGCGTTGTCTTTAAATGCCATTTTCTAGTGTCCTCCTCTTAGAATTTCAATCCGTTTTCACGAGCTGCATCAGCCAAAGCTTTTACACGTCCGTGATAGAGATATCCACCGCGGTCGAAGACGACTTCAGAAATACCTTTAGCAACTGCACGTTCAGCAACGAGCTACCAACAACAACGGCTTGTTCAGTTTTAGTTCCTTTTGAAACTTCTTTTGTCAAGAGTTGAAGCGCTTGCGAGCGTTACACCCGCTACGTCATCAATCACTTGAGCGTAGATGCCTGTATTAGAACGGAATACGTTCAAACGTGAGCGATCAGCAGTTCCAGAGAGTTTTCGCGAACGCGACGGTGGCGTTTTTGGCGGATTTTATTTTTTATCTGGTTTCGTAATCACAATTTTCACCTCTTATTATTAATCGTGTGCTTATGCACAACTTGGAAAATACAGCTTGGTTGGCTGAAAAGATCAGCCGAATCAAGATTATTTACCAGTTTTACCTTCTTTACGGCGAACGAATTCACCAACGTAGCGGATACCTTTTACCTTTATATGGTTCTGGTGCACGCAGGCTACGTACGCAGCTGTTTGTCCAACTAGCTTCTTTTGAAATTCCGCTGACAACGATAGTTGTTGGGTTTGGAAGTTCAAAAGTGATCCTTCTGGAGCTTCAACTTCGTCTGGGTGAGATTTTACCAACAGCCAAGACAAGTTTTTGACCTTGAAGTTGTGCACGGTAACCAACCCCACGCATTTCAAGTTCTTTCTTGAATCCTTCTGATACCCAACAACCATGTTGTTCAAAAGGGCACTGAGTTGTTCCGTGGATTGTTTTCATTTCTTTTTGAATCGTTTGGACGGTGAAGAGTTACTTCAGTTCCTTCCACACGGATTTCAATATCTTTTGAGAACTCACGAGTCAGTTCTCCTTTAGGTCCTTTTTACAGTTACAACGTTGTCATTGTTAGTGATTTCAACACCAGCAGGCAACACGATAACTTTATTACCAATACGTGACATGTTTATATTCTCCTGTTAAATTGTCAGGCCTGCAAGCGACCAGTTTTCACGGGGCTTTAAATCGATTTCTCGATTTAAAAGGAATATTTAGGTTTCAATTTTCAAAGTGAATCTAGGCATCGTCTCGCAGGCATAACTTTGGGTTAGGGCAAGAGACGATAACAAAGAGCCACAAAGAAATTGAGAACTAAATATTACCAAACGTAAGCGATAACTTCTCCACCAACGTTCTTTTTGGCGTGCTTCTTTATCAGTAAGCAAACCTTCAGATGTTGAAAGGATAGCAATTCAAGTCCGTTCAGAACTTTTTGGAAGATCTTCGCGTTTTCTTTGTAAACACGCAGACCTGGTTTTAGAAACACGTTTCAAAGTTTAGTGATAACTTTTTCACCATTTTGTCCGTATTTCAAGAATACACGGATGATGCCTTGTTTGTCATCTTCGATGATTTCAACGTTTTTTTACAAAAACCTTCAGCGCTTTAAGGATTTCAGCAATCCCTTTTTTTGATGTTTGATGCAGGTACTTCAAGTACTTCGTGTTTTGCTTGGTTAGCGTTACGAATACGTAGTCAGAAAGTCTGCGATTGGGTCAGTCATAACCATTTTATATTTCTCCTCTTACTAGTAGTTTTGCAAGCTGCACTTGCTAGTTAATGATTGAGCTAGGCTCAGAATATGTTTTTAGATTTCATTCCTATGAGTCTAGGCATCGAGCTTTGCAGGCATAATCTCTTAAGTTAGGCAAAACCGATAACGAGAATCACGATGGAATTCGGAAACTAGAATTACCAAGATGCTTTAGTAACGCCTGGGATTTGTCCTTTTGTATGCTAATTCACGGAAGCAAACACGGCAAAAGTTTAAACTTTGCGGTAAACTGAATGTGGACGGCCACATTTTTCATTTAACGAGTATAAAGCTATAGAGAACTTAGCTAGGGCGTTTTGTTCTTAGCATCATTGATAGCCATTTGTTTTTACCTCCTATATTATTTTGCAAAAGTATCCAAGGCCTGTAAGGCAATGCAGCGTGCTTCGTCCAGTGTTAGCAGTTGTTACGATAACGATATCAAGACCGCGAGTCTATCAACGTCATCAGTTTGATTTCTGAAGATCAATTTCGTTCTTTCACACTAAGTGTGTGAGTTTCCGCGTCCATCAAAATGATTTTTGTTGGAACACTGTGGAAGTCGCGTGCACACGGAAGTGATATCAGTAAACTAATGATCCAAGAACTCATACATACGTTCGCCACGTATAGGTTATTTTAGTGACTGATCACAGCCTTCGCCACGAAGACGGAAGCCGGCGATTGATAGCTTTAGTGATAAGTGGTTTTTGACCTGAGATAAGAGCCAGCTCTTTCAGCGTTTCTTTTTCAAAGGTTTTTAGCGTTTGATACAGCGTCACCGATACCCATGTTCAAAAACGATTTTATCCACTTTTGGCACAGCTACGTAATCAGATGAGTAGTTGAACTTTTCGGTCAAGCACAGGAACTACTTCTTTAAGATATTTTTCTTTTAAACGATTTGCCATTATACTCTCCTTTCCTTCGTTGATTAGTCAAGCACTTCGCCTGATGTTGTAACGAACTTTTAAGGTTGCCGTTCATACAAACTTGTAGACAACGCGTCCTGCAACACTCATTTTTAAGTCAAGACTCTGAACGTCTGACGCATGGACTGCGCTTCTTTTCCACGATAAGCACCTTTGAGGGCTCTCGTTATTTGGCCATTTTGGTGTTTTCAACGAGCTCATTAACCTCAACAACGAACTTTGTTTACTCTTGGAAGAGCTGCAACAACGAGCGCTTCCAACACCCTGTCCTTACTCAGCACCATGTACCGAACTATCGTCGCCTTTTACGAAAACAGGGCAGGGTCTCTCCTTTAATTTCATGTACGCCCATGAGGGCACTGAAAACTCCGTCGGACTGTGTCATAATGTGGATTAAAGTACGTGAGCCACCGAGATGATCTTCATGCGAAGCCGCCGTCACGCAAATCAAGCGAGCAACTCGCGAAGACACGAGTTCCGGGCGAGAGCTTTTGTCTTCACGGATGATGACTGGCAGCGTTTCTCGTCGAAATTTGGATGTAAGGAACCATCTCTTACGACGAGAAAGCACCAGATTTAGTGCTACGAATCGATAACAGCTTTATAGCAACGCCACCTTTCTAACTGCACCACCAGGAGTAGCTTGTCTTTTACAGACGACAATGATTACATCATCACGATGTTAAACGCGAACTTTACGTCCTAGAGCGCACAAGAACTTTGCATAGTCAAGATTTCATGAGCGCTCGTTGTTGTGCATGACTTTCAAAACGAGCTCTCTGTTTGAATCATTTCAGTTTTCTCCTCAGGCTTGATTAGATGATAACAAGCTTCTTCAACGACTTCTCGCAAGACGGAAGAAGTCGTTTTGTAGCCGGAAAGCGACGAGTTTCCATGATACGAACGAGGTCGCCTTTTAGCAGCATAGATTAGAAGTTTCTATGCCAGCTTTGGTACTTTCTAGGAGTGGTGTTATGACGCTTTACCGTAGACTGGGTGGTTACGCTTTTGCTCAACTACAACTGTGATTGTTTCTGTCCATCTTTGTCAGAAACGACGCGTCCGACAAGCTTTTACGATGATTGCGTCTCCATTTGTAGAATTCTCCTTTCCCAAGTCTACTATTTAACTTCTGATTGAACAGTTTTGATACGATGCGATTTGTTTTTCACTTCTTTTCAGGCGCGCTCGTCTGCTCCACTGACCAGTAGCGTTGCTTGGAAACGAAGATCGGTGCAAACAATTCTTTTCTTCAATCTATCTCACGCTTCGCGAGTTCTTTTCTTGAGAGACTTCACGAAGTTCTTTAACAAAATCTTTGAATACTCATTAAGCTTTCATGCCTTCTCCTCATTCTGGCTTCACGCTTTACGCGAATTTACATTTAACTGGCAGTTTGTCGCTTTTGCAAGCGAAGAGCTGTCACGAGTCGATTTCTTCTGAACGCCAGCGACTTTCACATCACTTTGCACGCTTTAACTGGAGCTACCCAATCCTCTTGGAGTACTCTCACCAGATCCCATCCGTACACCGATAGCTTTTTGCAGTGTGGCGATTTGTGTGGAAGATTTTGAACGCAAACTTTGGCCACCACGTTTCACATGTAACGAGCTCAGTGATACGGGCAGCTTCTGATTTGACGGTTAGTGATCCAGTGCTAGTAGTTGCTTTGGCACCATCAGCTCCAAGTTACTTTTACGCTTTAGCTTCACCACGCATTTTCCGCGGACTGGGTGACGGTGTTTAGCACGTTTAGGTACCAACATCAAGGTTATTTACCTCTCTTTAGTGTTTTACGAGCTGGAAGAACTCACCATGGTAGATCCAGACTTTAACACCCTAAGCCTGCTCGTGGGTAGTACAGCTTTTCTCCTGCTAAGCGTACCGATATCCGCACGAAGAGCGTGGCGGAACAGTCTCCTTCCAGAGTAACCTTCGCATACGAGCGCGCACATATCTGCACCGTTCCAAAACGACCTGATACTTCTGAGTCGTGATTCCCTTTTAGCTCCTGCACGCGTTGCACGCTGGATAGCTTGTTTTGAGCATCGACGGAAAGCAACACGCTGCTCCAGCTGGCGAGCAATTCCACCAACCAGGTGCGCATCCGGCCAGCTGACGCTTTGATCTCGACAGATGCTGATGTGTACTTTGTTTCTCCAGTCAATTTGTTGAGTTTTGCACGGAGTGCATCAACGCTAGCTCCACTCCTTTACCGACACATGCGGGTTTAGCAGTGTGAAGCGAGACGTTTAACTTTGTTTACTGCGCGCCTGATTTCAATTAGCGAAGGATTCACAGCTGCGTCAGCCAATTCTTTTGAACGAATTTGGCTGCATCGTAAGATCTCGCATGACGTAATCCGCGGCCCTCTTTTCAGCACACGTCGGCATCCCAATCACGGATGATGCCGAGCACGCATACCAATTTGACAGACTTTTGACCCACGATGGAAATACCTTCCTATATTTTCGCAATGACCATACAGTGATGTGGTTTAGTGCGTTTGTTGATTGCGAAGCTTGAACTCTTTAGCGCGTGGACGGAAACGTTTCAGAGTTGGTCCTTCGTTCTGCGAAAAGCTTCCAGATACTCACTGAGTTTAGCTTTTCCAAACCAAAGTTGTTTTCAGCATTAGCGACTGCAGAGACCACAATACTTTTGCAATAATGCCAGCAGCCTTTGGTTTCTGGCGTGGAATTTCAGATTGGTAGATTGGCGACAGCGACGCTACCACGGAAGTTAATGGCCAAGAAACTGGACGAGATTTTATCGAGGAGTGATGCACGCACTGTACGAGCCACTGGCTTTAGCGCCAGCCACTTTCTGCCATCGGCGGTTCTCCCTATTTGCTACGTGTTTTCTTTAAGCCGTCTGCAGCGTGACCTCGTAAGTACGCTGAGCTGGCGCAAATTCACCAAGCTAAGACCCACTGATAGTCCTCCTTGATGTAAAGCAGGCACGCGTTTACGTCCGTCAGTAGACCGCATGATTAGTAACCGATGAAACTTGGAAGACTCGTTGAACGACGTGACCAAGTCTTTGACGACTTTTCTCTTTCGTCGCCAGCTTGAGCCTCAACTCTTTTCATCAGATGCCTCACCGACGAAAGGTCCTTTTTAAGAGACTGCGTCCCATTTTATATCTCCTTTAAAATAGTACCACATTGTGCGGCCTGCGTCGACTAAGGCTAGCGCCACTTTCGAGTCATGGCGGATAGATTGTTTTAGATTTCATTTCTCGTCATGACGACGACCGTGATACGCGTTTGCCGATTTCGCCACATGTCAGTGTTTAAGACCAAGAGCAGGTCGTTCCATGGAGTAGAGATGGCGCTATATTAATCAACTGGTGCTTTTGGTACCTTCACCACCACCGTGTGGGTGATCGTTAGGCTCATCACAGAACCGCGAACTGTTGGGCGGATACCCTTCCAACGGCTACGACCTGCTTTACCAAGGTTTCACACGTCCATGCTGTTCGTTTCCGACAACACCAACTGTAGCACGTGCAAGTGCACTAAAGGATCATCTCATACGAACTTCGCCTGATTGAAGACGGCAGATACAGAGTGCACCTGCCTTTCTTGACCTCAATACTTGAGCAGAGGCTCCAGCAGCACGGAACCAATTCTACCACCACGACCTGGCCTCAACTCGATGTTGTGAACCAGCACCAACTGACAAGAAAAGCGTTTGAAGCGCTGCTCGATCCTCTCGATATCTGCTCAGGACCCGAACGATGCGTTGACCAACTCAAGACCCTTTAGGAGCGATGATGTAAGCCTTTCACACTGTCACATAGTGTACCACGATGTTTGGTCATGGACGAAGCTGGACTCGTACCGATAGTTTTACATTACTGCTTCAACAGCGTCTTTGTTACGCTTTGAAGTCAATCAAAACGGTAGACGATTGCCGTGACCGCCACCTTGGCGACGTAGAAACAGTGATGCGACGCTGTTACATGACCAGCTTCCTGCTCTTCGAAAGACAGTCAAGTGCAAGATTTTTCTGAGTGCTAGTGGTGACTTTCAGCGAAATCCAAAAGAAGTCGTATTACGCGCACCTGCTCTGTTGCGTGCAAACACGAATTCCCACGATATTTCCTTCCTCAGATTTATTCTGCTTCTGGCAGCTCCTTGAACAACTTTCTACAGATTGCTTTGTGAATCAGGCTTGCCAGAGCGATGAGAGCTTTTTGAGCTTTTGTCTGTAAACCAGTGTAGCGCCAACGCGGTTTTGGCTTTAGGTATACGTTGATAGGCACGTGACATTAGTAACTTTCTTTAATCTCCTCTCCAAAAGGCAGCCTCAACAGCTCTGCTTTGATCAAAGAGCTTTGTGAGCGCGAGTGTCCACTTCTAAATACGTATTTGCCTCGTCTTTGCAAGTTGAGCCACTGAGCCTTTCCAGTGATGACAGGCTGATAACGTCATACAACATTATGCGAGAACCTCCCTCAATTTTTAGAGATAGCTGCCTGAGTGTAACCAGAGTTTGTCGCCGTTTGCGATGTCCAGAACATCTGCTGTTGTTGCTAGTAGCGTAACTTTCACGTACGAAGGTTACGTGAGCTGAAAGCAGCGAATACCATTTCCTTCTTCAAGGATAACAAGAACTTTTCGTGTCGATGCTTCAGTGCAGCAAGCACTTTTTGCAAACCTCAGCAGTTTTTGCGTTGCAATGAAAAGCTGCCTTACAGCCACAGGGAATTTGTGTTTCAGCAACTCCTTTTCTCAGAGTAAACGACTCAGCTGCCAATCTACGAACTTTTACGTGGAAGTTTGTGGTACATAAGTACGAGGAGTTGACCCGAAAGACGATACTCACCACCACGCCATTGTGGAGAGCGGATAGAACCTTAGACGAGCACGTCCAGTTCCTTTTGACGCCAAGTGGTTTGCGTATCGCCGCCCGACACTGCAGAACGGTGTTTAACGCGTGAGTTCCTTTTGGACGGAGGCTAGCAGGCTATTGGATGATCGCATCGAAAGACAACTGGATTCGGTTTGGTCTGACAATTAAAGATCTGCGTACCACCAGAGAACTACTTGCAGCTTTTTACCAGTTTGGTCAAATACCTTTACGCCTAAGCCATTGTGATTGATTTTCTTTATTATTTGGCCAGCTTTTAATCTGGCTGACCTGATAGTGACAGAGATTTTCTAGCACCGCCAGGCACGTTTCCCTTTGATCGAGATAACGTTTCTCTCTGGAAACAACCTGTACGACTTCGGCGTTTTGAACTGTTACACGTTGCCGCGCCCATACGTCCAGCCAAGCGTTTTGATCTTGAACACGACGGTATGCCACCGTCCCATTGGAACTCAGGACGACGATGGTAACGCTGAAACCGTGAGCCATTGACCACGAGACTGGGGCTGTGGCGTACGATAACACCTTGGAAACCTTTCACTTTTGAAGTTCCGTTACATCAACAACATCGCCAGCTCTGAAATGTATCGACTGGTGATTTCCGCCCTCAACTCCAAGCCTCTCTCAACGTGAATCACGAATGGAAGGCTAGGAGCTGCGTTAGCTGCCATGGCCTTTGGGCAGGGTTTACAGGTTTCGGCTACGTCACGAAGGTCAATGTCACCAACTTGAACTATGCGTTGCTGAATCTCATCTGTTTTCATCATGACTTTTGATCTGAAAGAACAACGCTTTCGAGCTGTTTCCAACAACAGTTACAGGGATTAATCTCGCCAGCTTTGCAGGAAGATTTGATGTCATCACTCGGACTCTTTTCCTAAGATTCCTTTTGTCAAGAGAGAAATAAGCCTTTCTATAATTCCTGTCTAAAAGTTTTTAACGCAGCTGCTCTTCATGCTCGTTTCAGACTGTTTTAGATTTCAAAGTTTTAATCTCTGGCTGTTCACACCACTTCAAAGATCTGACTTTCATCAAAGCGTCAAACTGCCTCTTTTGAGCTGGCTGACGATGCTCGATCAGGCACGCAGCATGCAGCCCAAATTGCGCGATGAGTCTTTGTACTCTGTGAGTCGTAACGAAATGATTTTGTGCAGAGGCTGCGCACAGGTTGGCGTGATCGACCCCAAACTCCAGCACCAGTACGAGTAGCAGTCGCAGGATTTTCTTGCAGCCATGCAGTCAAGTGCTGGAGGTTCGAAAGTTTTCAAACGATGCGTGATTTTGTCGTCTACATCTTTTTCTCCTTTTTCGTCTATTTGGTAAGATACAGGGTTGCCAGCTCCACGCGAAAACCTGATGCAGGATTGCGCGGCAATGCAACTGAGCGTGCCGCAAACCTCTCAGACTCAAAAGCTTACACGCTGCATTTTACAGCACCATAGTATCTTTAAACACACAAAGAACCAGTCATTGCAAGGGACGGAGAATTTTTAAAGACTTTTATGGATAATTTTTATGAATAAAGTTTTCAAAACAAATTTATAAGTCCTAAAATTAAAATATAGAGAGGAAGAAAATTTAGACTTTTAACCTATCTATCTGAGCTCTGTATTCAGAAAATACAAAATCCTTACCTTGACGCAACATCAGTGATTATAAAATGAAAATTACCTACTACTATTATTTTATAGCAAGGGTCAGTCCTTTCTACGTGAAAGCCAAGGCCTGGATCATAGACGATAGGTCACAGCCGCCAGATAGGGCTGGATAAAAAGTGCCCATATTGCTCTCGTCGAGCCAGATGCGCTCGTCTTCCATCCATTCTGGCCTGCGCGCCTGCACAGCCACATCTCTTGCTAAGCGGCGTTCTAACCGGTCTGATCGTCCGTAAGCAAAGCCATAAATAAAATAACTTGTGTAAAAAGGCACAGCCGATATGTGCTTCATAATTAGAATTGGTCATTGATAAAACGCGTTAGCGAGACCAAGCCAAAGCAATGGTCAGGAATATCTAGACCGGACTGCAGCAGCAAATATCTCGCCTCCAGACTGGCTTTTGAACCATGTGAACTGCAGGGAGACAGGCTGTTACTTTTGATACGAGGGAAAATCTGAACTGAGCAAACTGAGATTTCCTAGCAATTATACAAGGATCTGCTCTGTAGATTGGCCTGATCCTCACCAAGGCCAGCTGGAGTTTCGGCAAAAGCCGACTCTGCCACCGTGACTGCAAATACGCAGGTATGGTTTTGGTCAGCTCGATGATATGGGTTGTCATCTCTTTTCAGCAATTTCTCATCAGGACAATAAGGGCTTCCTTTCAAATGGAGACTTTAGAAATTTCGGCTGACTTTATTCAGCCGTAGCCTAATAAAAGCCTACTTAACCCAAGGCCACACCCATGATAGCTCATGACCTTCTTCATAAGCGTTTCAGTTTTGTGAGATTATGATAGCCGGGTCATGACGGAAGGTCCCGTCCGTCATGGAAGTGGGCGTGGGCGGACATAGGCCCCTCGCGCATAAGCATGCAGGTCGCAGTCATGGTCCAGCGGCGAAATCTTCCTCAACCGCATTTTAACAACTAGACGGGTCCTTCTGCCGGGTCACGGCAGAGCTGTTTCGGCAATCCGAGTCGGTGAGGACGCACAAACATATCAACGCCACGGATAACCCCACTAATCTGTTTCTCATCTTGGCCCTAACTCCTGATGAGATAAAGGAGGCTTTGTTTTGCAGCATAGGCGTTGGTGAAGTCCATACAGCATTCCGGTCTCTCTTTCAGACCACCAACAGCCAGTCCCAACAGAGTAGCAGTAGCTTGAAAACTTATGCTGACCTCAAGTCTTGAGCAGATCTTCGACGACGCAACCCTTTCAAAGCCAGCACCCTGAACAATACCAAAGAGACTTTGTCGGATGGCTGGGCCTTGAGTCCACGCTCTGCCCACCCAGCTAGTCCTAGTCTGAATGGACTTTAACATAACTACAGGGCTGTGGAACTGTGGCATTCACTGTGCTGACATTGCGGTCAAGTCACTGCCTAGATTGTTCTTGGATGAGATGCTCTTCTGGTGACAGGAAGACGCAACTACTGAGGTGTGGTTCTGAGTTACTCTTCTCTTCTGTGATATTGCGCTTGGCCAGCTAGGACTGAAACCACCGCCATCTGTCAGAATCTGTTGATCCTGTCTGAACTTGGTGCAAGCCACCCATTTATAATCAATCACCAGTTCTGGCCATGTTTGAGGTGATGCAAGCATTGACAAGGACATACTTGAACCCATCGGTTTGAGCCAAGTGATCAAGTCTTTGATCGTCGGCCTGTGCACTAAATCCGCATGCTAAAATGCCATAGGCGTCGGAAAATATCCCATGAGGCGTGATAATTCCTCTCCCAAACGAGCACCTAAAGGCTTTTAATCAAACGATACTGAATCGGTGATGTTGACATGTTTCTCCTGTTGGGTGCCAGTCCCAGCGGATTTTTCCATATAATGAGCAGCAAGACTACAAGATACCGTGTATGATTTACCCAAAAAAACTTCATCTCACATGCAAAAAGGAGTATAAATGTGGGTCAGGACAAATCCAAATGGAGGAACTAAGAATCTAAGCTGTCAGAGCTCAGGCCTGCACTATCCGGGTAGCCAAACGAGGAGGGATTTTCTTTGTTTGCTACCTCTAACTCTGTCAGTGCATCTCCTAGCATCTTACTTGATGATAATTCCAGGATTCATTCCAGCTCTGGTCTCTAGCCAGTCCATCTATCTTCTACTAGCAGTAACCTTTTCCGACGACCATTCAGTCTATCTTGACCTCATACTGCTTTCTCTGCCAGCCATACCATGATGGAGGGTTCTCTGTAAGACAAAGACGATGACAACTCTTCAGATAGTGGACATCTTTTACGAGCAAGACTTCTCTCTAAGACCTGTTCCTCAAGACTTATTTTACTCAAGTAGCTGCTGATTTTTCTTTGAATATTCCTTTGTTCTGTGAGTCTTCAGCAATCTTTAATGCTTGAGAAAAATCCTTCTCATTTCGAAAAACCTGTTTCATACAGTAGTGATTTTGGCTCAAAGTGCTGCAGGCCAGTTGATTCTTCCAGCCATGCACCTCTTGGTGGGGCAGTTACTGTAACCCTTCCTTGATATTCACGAGGGCTGCCATCCTCAGTATTTAAGCAGTTTGTGCCTGGCTACAGGAGTTCATTCTCTAAGTGAGACCTGCGCCTGAGGCTGGGAGCTACCAGAGCTGCCACCCGCCGCGTTCGGAAGTACAGGTTCATGGTAAGGAAAGATTTTATGCTTAATCTGAGCCTATCGGCCGGAATTTCTATTGGCCAGGATTACCTATGGCTTATTGAACAAGCGTAGTTCTCATATTGATGATCAAGGCATTCTTAAGGAGAAATTGAAAAAGAAAAGCGATCCAAAGAAACAGAACTCCACAGGTACAGGAATCAATTTCGTCCTGCTTCCGTGAGCTGGTTTTTTATTTGGCCATTACATTTGGGTCCTGTCAAGGCAGAGTAGACTTTATCAAAGGCTGCCTTCAGAATCCTCATCTGTGAAAAAGACTTCCTCTTCCCAGGCTAAGAAGTCTCGGTCTTTCCACCAGCGCTTCCATGTCGGCTGGGGCAAATTTTTCCTTTGTTTAGCTCTGGTCTGATGGCGGCGGACAGTTTCTTCAAAGGATAGGTCATGTAGTAGTAAAAAGACTCTGGTGAGCTGAAGATCAACCGTTCTAGCATCTGTCCGTAAATGTTCTGTCTCCATAAAACCCTTCAACCAGAACCAGCAAATCATGCTCATAGCCGAAGCGAGCCAGCGTTTCCGTCAGGTCAATAGACAAATTTCCCGGCTCAACCTTTTCCTTGAGCATGTCCCGTCTAACCGTATCCTGCGATATTAAGAGAGTTCCTCGACCGTAGTGAGCATGCAGTTTTCTGGCCAGGCTAGACTTGCCAGAGCCCGAATTGCCACGAATGATAACTAACTTGGCCATCTTATTCGCCCAGAATCAAGCGGGTATGCTCGCGTTTAATACAGCGGTCCATGACAATATCGTCTCTACCAGCAGCTCGCAAAATCTGCTCAGCTTCCTCACTCTCCAAGCCCAACTGAGCCCAGAAAATCTTGGCATCTGCTTCCAGAAAATCACGCGCTACATCTGGCAAAAACTCACTGCGGCGGTATACATCGACAATATCAACTGGGAAAGGAATGTCTTTGAGACTAGCATAAACAGTTTCACCAAAAATCTGACTGCCCGCTGCCCGCGGATTGACTGGGATAATGCGATAGCCTCGCTCCTGCATCTCCTTGGACACACGGTTACTGGTCGTTTCTTCACGGTCAGACAGGCCAACAACAGCAATCACCTTGCTGTTTTCCAGATAATGCTTGACAATGGCATCACTGGGATTTTGAAAATGATAAGTCATAGGCTTCCTCCTTATTCATAATAAAGTTGGATAGTTTTGTCGTATTCATGTTTTAACAGAATCTAGGCTAAGTACCGTGTGAAAAAGATAAGCTTCCTCGCATTCATCGAACGCTAAGTCAGCTTTCTATTTTCACTTTGTATTTTACGCCCTTGATATCTTAAACTGAACACGAGCTAAAACCTTGGAAAATAGATAATCCGTTCTAGGAGCATGGCTCCTTCGTCCGGATTCCTAATTTTCAGTCGATTTTGACGCTCTTTGTATCTTGATTTACTTCGCCTCGTACCAAGTTTGGCCGGCATTTTCATCTGCTACTCAGTGGAACGGCCAGCTCAATCGCAGCTTCCATGGTTTCTTTGACTAGCTGGCGGACAGCTGTAAGCTCGTCATTTGGCACTTCCAGTACGATTTCATCGTGAACCTGCAAGAGCATGCGAGACTTGAAATTCTTCTCTGTCAGAGCTCGGTCCAGATTAATCATAGCGACTTTGAGAATGTCTGCAGCCGAGCCTTGGATCGGGGCTGTTAATAGCTGTGCGCTCCGCAAAATTTCGGATGTTAAAGTTGCGGGAATTGATGTCCGGTAAAGAACGACGGCGATGGTAGATAGTCTCTACATAACCCTTATCACGCGCTTCGCGGACGATGGTTTCCATATAATTCTTAATCCCTGGGAAAGCGCTCAAAATAGGTCTCAATGTATTCCTTTGGCAGCCTTGCGGAAATGTCCAGATTATTGGCTAGGCCAAAGTCAGAAATGCCATAGACCACTCCGAAGTTGACAGCCTTGGCATTGCGGCGGTCATTAGGCGTCACATCCTCTGCCTTTTCAATACCAAAGACCCGCATGGCGGTAGCCGTATGAATATCTTCTCCATGTTGAAAGGCGGCAATCAGATGCTCGTCCTGCGAAATGTGAGCCAGCACCCGCAGCTCAATCTGGGAATAATCCGAGCTGAGAAGTACACTATCTGCCCACTCTGGCACAAAGGCCTTACGAATGAGGCGCCCCTGCTCCAAACGAACGGGGATATTCTGCAGGTTCAGGGTCAACGGAAGACAGGCGGCCAGTCTGAGTAAAATCCTGAACATAGCGAGTGTGAATCTTACCGTCAGCAGCAATCGCCTCCCTGCAATCCTATGATATAAGTGGACTGGAGCTTGCTGATTTGACGGTATTCCAGAATTTTAGACACAATCGGTGCAATCGGTGCTAAACGCTCCAGCACGTCCACCGCTGTCGAGTAGCCTGTCTTGGTCTTTTTAGTGTACTCCAGCGGCAAACCCATATCCTCAAAGAGAATGGTTCCCAGCTGTTTCGGTGAGTTGATATTAAACTCCTGACCAGCCAGATCATAAATCTCCTGGGTCAGACTTTCCAGCGTCTTTTCATTTTCTGCCTGCATGCCCTGCAGGGTTTCCCGCTCAACCTTGATCCCCGCAATCTCCATCTTGGCTAGGACAAAGGCCAGCGGCTGTTCCATTTCAAGCAACAAATCCAGTTGATCGTGGGAACGGAGCTGGTCTTTCATTGGCTCTTCTGTTTCCAACAACACTTGAACCTTACGAGCTAGATGCTCAAAGAGCTGCTCTTGCTCCGGCAAAGCTCGCTTGGCTCCCTTGCCATAAACCTCGTCATCAGTCGGCAGAATTGTTTGGCCGTAGAGGCGAGCAATAGTCGCCAGCTCATTATCCTCGACCGTCGAAAGCAAATACTTGGCTAGGCGCGCATCAAAGGAGGCTGCTGGTAGTTCAATGCCGTAATGACTGAGCAGTACCTTGGTCCGCTTGAGGTCGTAGGTTTTTAGAGCTGTTTTTGCCAAAAATTCTTGAAAGAGAGGCTGCTGCAGTAAATCGCTGGAACCGACATAAATCTGACGACTATCGCCCCAGGCAAGACCGACAATCTCTTCCTTATGGTAGTTGTCGCCCAAAATTTCAAAATAGAAGAATTGCTCTGGTGCCAGCATATCCGCTGTCACCTCAGTCACTTTGGTAAATTCAATTGGTTTGACTTCTACTGGTTCCTGACCAGTTCCTAGCTGAGCCTTGAGCTGCTTGAAGCCCATCTCGTCGTAGAACTTGCTCAGGGTCTCTACCTGTGGCCCCTTGTAAACCAAATCATCCAGTCCGATTTCGATCGGAGCCTGAGTATTGATGGTTGCGAGGGTCTTAGATAAGAAGGCCTTGTCCTTGTCATTAATCAGATTTTCCTTCATCTTGGAAGCCTTGAGCTGGTCGATGTTTTCATAGAGATTTTCCAAAGAGCCATACTCCAAAAGGAGCTTGAGGCCAGTCTTCTCACCGATCTTGGTCACGCCAGGGATATTATCCGACTGATCGCCCATCAACGCCTTGAGGTCAATAAACTGCTCTGGTGTGATGCCCATCTTTTCCATGAGGTAGGCTGGGGTAAATTCTTCGAACTCGGCCACACCTTTCTTGGAAATCTCCACCACTGTATTATCATCCGTCAGCTGAATCAAGTCTTTATCGCCGCTGACAATGGTCACATCGTAAGGCACAGCTGTCTTTTCAGCCATCTTGTCCAAGGTTCCGATGATGTCATCCGCCTCGTACTGAGCCAAGTCGTAGTAGTGAATGCCTAGGTGGCTCAGCATTTCACGGATAAAAGGTAGCTGCTCACGAAATTCATCCGGTGTCTTGGCCCGACCTGCCTTATAATCGGCGTACATCTCGGTCCGGAAGGTCGTCTTGCCAGCATCAAAAGCTACTAGGACATGGGTCGGCTGCACGCGCTCCAAGAGATGATTGAGCATAAGGTGGAGCCATAAATGGCATTGGTATGCAGGCCCGATGGACTCTTGAAACGGTCAATTTGATTGTAAAGCGCAAAAAAAGCGCGAAAAGCAACGGACGAACCGTCGATTAATAATAATTTGTTCTTTTTTTCCATAGGTTTATTATAACACGAAAGGCGGACAAAGACAGAAAAGGCGGTGTGGAAAATAGAAAGTGATTTTAACTACTCCTCTGTGTTATAATAATAAAAACTAGGAGGTAAGAGATGTTTCCAATCCGTATTACAACTCTTATGACTGAAGAAGTTTATAAAAGATTTTCTTGGGCTATTCTCGTGCGACGAAAAAGGATTTGTATTATACATAATCATACTGATAATCGGACTGTTCACCTACGTAATGTTCAGTCCGTTAGAGAAAAAGATAATATCTATCATATTGGCTCCCCCTATTTGCGCCTCTATGTACTATTTTGGCATGAATTATCAGATAAAGAGAGCCTATCAAAAAAATCCTTTATTTCAGAACATGGAGGTCACTCTGATATTTGACAGAGAGGCTTTTGTAGCTCAGAATAAACGTGGAGAATTTCACTATACCTATGATGATATTGTCAAAGTCATTAGGACAAAGCGAGATTTTTATATCTTGATAGGGGAGAACACTGGTTTTGCAATTGAAAACAAGAACTGCACTCCCGAAGCTCTTGAGTTCTTGTTAGAACTTCACATTGAAAATATGTAAAATAAAAAGCAGGCTAGGCTGACAGTAGATCAGTTTTAGTCTGCTTTTTATCTTGTAAATAATTGCTTTATATCCACCAATTTCTCGATTTTTTGATTGATTTCTGGTCGGTAGTCACAGAAGTTAATGCTCTGGATGCCACTGTTGACTGCGACATCCACATCCAATGTCCGATCGCCGATATAGTAGGTTTCCTGCTTGTCCAGGTCATATTTCTCGAGCAGATAGTCGACACCCTCTGGGTGGGGCTTGCGCTCAAAGCCGTTGGCTGTTGTGATGATTTCTGTAAAATAATCATGAATGCCCAAGTCTTCCAAGATTTGATGGGCATTGAGTCCCTTGTGAGTATAGACAAACTGGGCAATGCCCTGCTCTTCAGCCCAAGCCAGTATCTCCGCCGCTCCTTCCATCAGATGAACCTGAGCATTTTTCTCCTTTAGACTTGCTCCACGGAAGACATTCATCTCGGCAGCGTCCAGACCTTTCTCAGACGCTACTTTTTTTCCAAGAGCTTCTGTACAGAGTGCTTTAGGATATAGCTGTGGATACCTTCTCTGTCAAAGTCCAGACCATAGTGAGCATAGGTTTCCTCAATCCCTGCCAAAATAGCATCATAGGAGTCCAGCAAGGTGCCGTCCAAATCCCAAATAAATGCTTTTGTCATGTGATTTCCCTCATTTTTTTCTTTCAAATAAAACCTTTAAAAAAATAGCCAGCGGAAGCCATTGTCCAAGAGTGTCCCAGCCCAGACCCCCGGAAGGCCCAAGCCAAAGGTCACACCCAACAAATAGCCTGATATGATGCGAATCAGCCACATGCCAATAGTCGTAGCATAAAAGGGCAGTCTAGCGTTGCCCAGCCCCTGCCAGAGAGCTGTGTAAATCACGGTCCCCACTGCCATGGGAGTCCCCAGTAGGGAGAAGAGGATGACTAACAGACTGGCTGTGATAGCTCCGCTATTGTTCGTATAGAGCGAGGTCAACGGCCGACCAAAAGCAAAAATCCCTAGAGCCACGGGTAGCATACAAGCAAAAGATAGCCAGAAGGTCCGCTTGCGAATCAGACTGAGCGCTTGCAGATCTCCCTCACCAACCGCATGGGCGACCAGCATGACTGTTGCTGTTGCGACCCCGAAGATTGGCATATAGTTAAACTGAGTCAGAACTTCACCGATAGCATTTCCCGCTACTGCTTCCGTACCAAAGGCGACCACAATAGCGATAATCACCACGTCACCCGCCCGCATCATGAGACGCTCTCCTGCAGCCGGCAGAGACAGGCGCAAAAGTTCTCCATCTAAGCCCCAGCTCCAGCGAATCGTGAAAAAATCCAGCTCTCGCCAAAGAATGACTACACCGACCAATCGAGCCAGCACGGTTCCCAGTGCTACACCGACAATACCAAGCTGAAAGACGTAGATCCCTAGACCGGACAAGAGAGCATTGAGCACATTTGTCAGAAGACTGACATACATGGGAAATCTTGGATTGCGCGTGACCCGCACTAAAGCTCCAAAACTAGTCATCAAGCCTAGCAGAACAATAGTCCCACCAACCAGAGCCAGATAAAGACCCCCAGCTTCAGCCACCGCCTTTTCTGTCCCTAAAAGATCCAGCATCTGCCTGCCAAAGAGTAGAGAAATCGGCCCCAACAGAAGGCTCAAAAGCAAGGTCAGCTTGATAGCTTCAGCTGTATGATAAGCTAGATTTTCCTTGTCTCCCTGAGCCAGAGTCTTGGAAATGAGACTTGAAATAGCAGCCCCTAAAGCGATAAAAATTGCTTGATAAATAGTAATAATATTGCTGGCCACCGAGACACCAGAGATTGCAATTAGCCCAAGACTGGCTACCAGATAGTTGTCTACCATACCCATGAGCATTTGCAAAAAGTTCTCCGCCATTGCCGGCAGGGCGATATTCATGATTTTTTTATAAGTCGTCATAAAGAAAATTCTTCCTTTTAAGCATAAGCTACTTCACCTTTCCATAGGACATCTCAAGAAAAAATCAGCCAGATATCTAGCTGATTTTAGGCTTTCTAAGCAATATTTATAATCCTAAGTAATCCTCAACCGCTGCCTGCATTTGGTCTGCAGCAACCGTCGTTTTGTGGCGAACCGGTGCTGTTTCTAAGCCATCCACTGCTGGTGGAAGGGCTACGCCAGAAAGTTCGTGCAGTTGGCCCAAAGCCTCGAAGTCACTAAGTCCTGTTTGATCAGTCACAGCTTCAACGGCTACAACTGGGAACTTGTAAGGACTAGCGGTAGACGCGATAACAGTCTTGCGCTGATCACCTGTCTCTGCCAAGTATTTGATAGACAGCGGATGCAACGGCAGTATGTGGGTCTTCGATGTAATCAGATGCTTGATAGACCCGCTTGATTTCAGCAGCTGTTTCTTGCTCTGTCGCATAATCAGCCGCAAAGAGCTCTAAAATCTCAGCGTCAAAGTCTGTCAGTTCATACTGTCCATGCTCATTTAGGGCAGCCATCAGGGCAGCTGTTTTCTCAGCGCTATTACCAGACAGATGGAAAATCAAACGCTCCAAGTTAGAGGAAACCAGAATATCCATGGACGGACTAGACGTCACCTTGAAGCTCCGTTTCTTGTCATAAACCTGAGTCTTGAAGAAGTCCGTCAGGACATTGTTCTCATTCGAAGCACAGATTAGCTTGCCAACTGGCAGACCGATTTGCTTGGCATAGTAGGCCGCCAAGATATTACCAAAGTTCCCTGTCGGAACTGTAAAGTTAACCTGGTCGCCCGATGTGATTTCTCCCGTCTTCACTAGCTGAGCATAAGCATAGACATAGTAAACAATCTGAGGCACCAAACGGCCGATATTCATAGAGTTAGCTGATGAAAACTGGAGTTTGTGCTCCAAGAGACGAGCTCGTAGGTCTGTGTCATTGAACATATGCTTGACATTGGTCTGGGCATCGTCAAAGTTGCCGTCAATGGCCACCACATGCGTATTGGCACCTGTCTGCGTTGTCATTTGCAGCTCTTGAACCTTGCTGACACCGTCTTTGGGATAAAAGACAATAATTTCAGTCCCTGGAACGTCCGCAAAGCCTGCCATAGCCGCCTTGCCTGTGTCACCAGAAGTTGCCGTCAAAATGACAATTTTGTTTTCCAAGCCGTGCTTTTTGGCTGCGGTTGTCATCAGGTGAGGCAGGATAGATAAAGCCATGTCCTTAAAGGCAATAGTCGCTCCGTGGAAAAGCTCTAGATTGTACTGACCATCCAGCTTGACCAAGGGAGCAATCGCCGCGTCATCAAACTTGCTGTCGTAGGCATGGTTGATACAGTGGTCCAGCTCCGCTTCAGAAAAATCATCTAAAAAAGCAGATAAAATCAACTTGGCTACTTCCTGATAAGAAGCGTCTTTGAGCTTGGCAAAGTCCAAATCGACCTGCGGATAAGTAATAGGTGTAAAAAGGCCTCCGTCTGTTGCCAAACCTTGCAGAATCGCCTGGCTAGCTGTTACTCTATTCTTTTCGTCACGTGTTGATTGATAAACTAAAGTCATTCTTTCTTTTCCTTTATCTGTAATTCGTTTTATTATACCAAAATTTATCAGAAAATTCTCGCTTTTTCACAAAGAATATAAGAAAGCCCATTTCTGGGCTTTTAATTGTCTTATTTATTCATTCATAGATACGTGCACGTGGTCGTAATGGTTTTCAGTCACACTACCACGGTCTGGCATTTGGTTCCAAGTATTGGCTGGACCGTAAATGCTATCAAATGGTGCATAGAATTTCTGTTGCCAGATAACATAAGAGATTCCTCTTCCGGTCATGTTAGAAGTAACATCAGCTGCAACCTGATTTCCTAACTCAGTATTGTTGCCAACGATAAAGTCAGCTGCCAAGCCCTTACCATGATCTCCGCTATCACCTGGACGATAAAGACTGAATTCTGTAATTCCATATTTAGCTGCTATTTCTTCTTTCAAAGCAGCAGTCTGTGGTCTCAAACCTTCATTAGCAGCGTTATTGCTTGTTTGAGTTGCTACAGCTGGGGCAGTGTAGGTTGGAGATTCAATATTAGTTACATCTTGGTTAACCTGCTCTTGGTCTAATTGAGGGGCCGCTTGCGTTACAGCTTCTGCTTGAGTTGCCTCTGGCTGAGCTGGGGTCGCTGGAGCAGCTGGTTCAGTGATAGGCTCAGCAGACTGTGGTTCACTCACTTCCGCAGCAGCTGCCACTTGACTTGAAGCAGCTTCTGGAGCTGATTGAGCTTCTGCAGGAACTGCTGGTGCATCAGATGACGCTTGTTCTTCTACAGGGGCTGGAGCCACTGGAGCATCAGTTACTGGGGCTGCTGGAACTTCAGCATTTGCTTCAGTTGAAGGAGCCGTAGTTTCGGCAGGAGCTGCCTCAGGCTGAACTGGAGTTGCTGGAGCTGGCTCAGAAACAGGTCCTGTTACAGCTCTTGTTGCTTGTGGACTTGTAATTTCTACACCAGTTATTTCGTTTTTATCATTTGTCGTAATATTTAAAACCGTATTTGGATAGATTAGATCAATATTAGCAATCGCGTTAATATGAGCCAGAACATTTACATCCAAGTCAAATGCTTCCGCAATTGTTCCAAGAGTATCGCCATATTGGACTGTATAAGTCTGTTGATTTTCACTACTAGTAATGTCAGCTTTGATTTGATCAACTGTCCTAGCTGTCCAATTTTGTGATTCCTCTTCAGCATTGGCTGTTATCAATGGGAACACCGACAAAGCTACTGTTGAAGCGAATAGCATTTTTTTATTGATTTTCATATGTAAAGTACACCTTTCTTCATTCATACTACAAATCTCATCTTAACATAATTTCCCCAAGAATAAACCCTTTTTCATCCGATTTAATCGAACTGTCTGACCTTTGTAATATAGAGACGCACTTGTAACATATCCTCAATAGTTAGTAATAAATATACAAAAAATAGGACAGCTTTACTTCTTAATAAAAGGCGATTATACATTGGTATATCAAAGCATTAAAAATGATTAATAGCTTTTTATTTCAGATTTTCACATAGTCAAAGAAAGGCTAAAATAAGCCTAAAAACTCGGAAAAAAGAGAACTGGGCTTGAATTCATCGAATCCATCGTCCAGTTCCTATTTTTTTATTCAGTTTTCTTTATTTTTTTGTATCCTGCGAAACTGACCCCGACCTAAGCTCTTGGCAAAAAAGATAAAATCTCCTAGAAGCTATCGCTTCTCCGTCTATTTTCCTATTTTTGCTGTGAGCTCTTAACGGTCTTGGTATCTTACTTCACCTTCATCATTCGGACGAGGCTAGCCCGTTCGGCTTCTTCTAGCTTCATCTCGATGTAGTAGATGGTTTCTTTGAGATCAGGGATGGTAGCATACTCTAGTCCGTTGACTCGGCGGCGGGTTTTCTCGATTTCATCCGCCATAAGCTGGCAGCTTTTCTCAATTTCAGCCAGTCGCAGCAGGTCCGGAAGCAGATCGCTCATACTTTCAATGGTTTCATCCATCTGGCTGTTAGACGCCACATAGCTATAAACCACGTCTCCCTCGTCATCACCATAGGGATTGTCAATATGGGCGTGCATCTTGGGCACGCGCACACTCATGATATTCTCAGTCTCCACATGTAGATTGACTTCCCGCATGGGCACAGCGAAATCTCCTCGACCATGAGATCGCTCTCCAGCGCCTTTGCCATGACAAAGTCCTGCAGATGACCGACCAGAGCGGATTCGACCTTTTGGCGAAGCTGATTGTTCTCACGGACAGACTCAATGAAGCGCCGCATCAGCTCATCCCGCTTATCCTTGAGCAGTTTATGCCCACGGACAGCCGTTTTGAGACGGGCTTTTAAGTTATTCAGCTCCATCCGAGTCGGCTTGACATTGAGTCGTGTCATCTTTCTTCCTCCTTGGTCTGCGGCAGGTATTGGTCAATCATATCGTCCTTGATCCGCTTAAGCTCCGTTCTTGGTAAGATAGATAGGAGTTCCCAGCCCAAATCCAAGCTTTCCTCGATGGTTCGGTTGGTCTGGAAACCTTGATTGATGTATTCCTGCTCGAAGCGATCGGTAAAGCGCACATAGAGCTTGTCCGTTTCGGACAGGGCGGATTCCCCTAGAACGACAGCCAGCTCCTTGGCCTGCTTTCCTTGCGCATAGGCGGCAAATAGCTGGTTCATAGTCGCGGCATGGTCTCCTCTGGTCTTACCCTCACCAGAACCCTTGTCCTTGAGACGAGACAGAGATGGCAGGACATTGATGGGCGGACGATAGCCACTGTTGTAAAGGTCGCGTGAAAGTATAATCTGACCTTCCGTAATATAACCCGTCAAGTCTGGAATCGGATGGGTAATGTCATCCTCTGGCATGGACAGGATCGGAATCTGCGTCACAGAGCCTTTCTTGCCGACCAGACGTCCAGCCCGCTCATAGAGGGTGGACAGGTTAGTATAGAGGTAACCCGGATACCCACGACGGCCCGGCACTTCACGACGAGCTGCGGAAACTTCCCGCAGGGCTTCACAGTAGTTGGTCATGTCAGTCATGATAACCAGAACGTGCATGTCCTTTTCATAAGCCAGGTACTCAGCTGCTGTCAGGGCAATCCGTGGCGTCGCAATCCGCTCGATAGCTGGGTCATTAGCCAGATTGATAAAGAGCACCGAGCGGTCAATGGCTCCTGTCTCCCGGAGGTCATTCATGAAGAATTCGGCTTCTTCAAAGGTAATCCCCATGGCCGCAAAGACCACGGCGAAGTTTTCATCAGAGTTAAGCACGGTCGCCTGACGGGCGATTTGAGCAGCTAATTCCTTGTGGGGCAGACCAGAGCCAGAAAATACTGGCAGTTTTTGCCCCCGAACCAAGGTATTGAGGTGGTCGATAGCTGAAATCCCAGTCTGAATAAACTCATCTGGATAATCGCGAGCTACTGGATTGATGGCTTGACCGTCAATATCCAGATATTTTTCTGGCAGGATAGCTGGGCCACCATCAATCGGCTTGCCCATCCCATTGAAAATCCTGCCCACCATGTCTTCTGACACTGGCAGCTCTAGCGGACGGCCAGTAAAGCGGACCTTGGCTTTTTCCAGATTGATACCGCTAGATCCCTCAAAAAGCTGGACCATAGCCTTGTCTTCCTGGACTTCCAGGACCTGGCCCTGACGCTTGCTACCGTCATGTAGCTGGATTTCTACCAATTCATTGAAATGCACGCCAGCGACTTGGTCGACAATCATCAGAGGGCCGACAACTTCACTGACGGTGCGGTATTCTTTAATGACGCTCATTGTCTAGTCCTCCTTGGGCAAGAATCTGGTGCAGGGTTTCCTCAATAGTCTGACTGAGAGCCTGAATTTTTCCAACTGGTCTTCGTGGATAAACTTACTGCGGGCAATTCGGTCACGCAACTCCACTGTTCCTTCCATGATTTCCCGGAAATAAGCTCCAAGCTCCAAGGCACGATTGGCCTCCGCATCGAAAGTCAGGATATTGCTCAATAAAGCCACCTGCTTTTTGAAAGAAGTATAGGTATCAACATCATCAAAGGCATTCTGCTGCAAATAGTCCTCACGAATCATCTTGGCTGCATTCATGGTCAGCCGGTCCTTTTCAGACAAGGAATCCAAGCCTACCAAACGCACGATTTCCTGCAGTTCACTTTCCTTTTGCAGGATATTCATGGCCTTGGTTACCTTCTCAGCCCAAGCAATCTTCTCATGCTGGTCGATATAGGCTCCCACCTCGTCTAGATAGAGCGAGTAAGAGCTCAGCCAGTTGATAGCTGGGAAATGCCGGCGTTGAGCCAGCTGGGCATCTAAGCCCCAGAAAACCTTGACAATCCGCAGGGTATTTGCGTTACCGGCTCAGAAATATCTCCACCCGGAGGTGATACGGCCCCGATAGCGGTTATAGAGCCTTCTCGCGAAGTCGAACCGAGTGTTTTGACCCGGCCTGCCCGCTCGTAATACTCAGCAATCCGGCTGCCAAGATAGGCTGGATAGCCTTCGTCACCCGGCATTTCTTCCAGACGGCCGGACATTTCCCGCAGTGCTTCCGCCCAGCGAGAGGTGGAGTCCGCCATGATGGCCACGGAATAGCCCATGTCACGGAAGTATTCTGCAATCGTAATCCCAGTGTAAATCGATGCCTCCCGAGCCGCCACCGGCATATTGGAGGTGTTGGCAATCAGCACCGTCCGCTGCATGATGGACTGGCCAGTTGCTGGGTCGATTAGTTCTGGAAATTCATTGAGTACATCGGTCATCTCATTGCCACGCTCACCGCAGCCGACATAGATAACGATGTCAACATTGGCAAACTTGGCCACCTGGTGCTGAACCACAGTCTTACCAGCCCCGAATGGTCCTGGTACGGCTGCTGCTCCGCCTTTGGTCACTGGGAAGAAGGTATCAATGACCCGCTGACCCGTCACCAAAGGCTCAACTGGGAATCAGCTTCTGAGCAAAAGGACGCCCACGACGGACCGGCCATTTTTGCATGAGAGTCCCTTTAAAGACAGACCCATCCGCCTGCTCAATCTCGTAAACAGTTTCTTCAACAGTGAAACTGCCAGCTGAGATATTAGCCAAGCGTCCACTGACGCCGACCGGCACCATGATGCGGTGCTCCACCAGATTGGTCTCCTGCACTGTTCCCAGAATATCGCCAGCCTCAACTGTATCTCCGACAGACAGACTTGGAACAAGTCCCATTTAGTCTCTCGGTCTAGATTTGGCAGTTGGACACCGCGGACGAGGAAGTCACTCTTCGTGATGGTTTGGAAACGCTCCAAAGGCCGCTGAATCCCGTCAAACATCTGAGAAATCAGACCTGGTCCCAGCTCAACGGACAGAGGACTTCCAGTCGTGATGACCGGCTCTCCCGGACCCAAGCCAGAAGTTTCCTCATAAACCTGTATAGAGGCTTGGTCCCGCCGCATTTCAATAATTTCACCGATCAGCCCCAAATCGCCAACTCGGCAGATATCCTGAATATTCGCTTCCTGCATCCCTGATGCCAGCACCAGAGGACCAGAAACTTTGATAATCTTTCCTTGACTCACAATCTTCCTCCATTCTTGGGAGATTTTTCTTGCTTCTCAATAAAAATCGAAGCTTAAACTAAGTTAGATACGGACCTAGTTTGAATTTCATTTTCAAAGAGTATTATTTGATTCTTGCCGCGAATTTAAAATCTTTCTTAGCTAACTCTAGGGCAAGTATTGTTTCTTTTTATTTTAAAAATCAGATAAGGCTTTTATTTGCTGACCGTTTACGTCAAAATTGTCTGGGCTAAGCCATTTTTCTAGACGACTCTTGACGGCCGGCCAATCCGTGTCAATCATAGACAGCCAGTCCGTATCTCGGTTGCGCCCCTTATAGACAATAGCCTGACGAAACCTACCTTCATAAGTGAAACCAAGCCGCTCTGCTGCTCGCCTTGAAGGCTGATTGAGGGAGTCGCATTTCCATTCATAGCGACGATACTCCAGCTCTTCAAAGACATAGCGTGCCAGTAAGTACTGGGCTTCTGTAGCCAGCCTAGTGCGCTTCAGCTTAGGCGAATAGGTCACAGCTCCCACTTCGATAACGCGGTTGCCCCGGTCAATCCTCATCAAGGCAAAAGTTCCTAGAGCCTTACCGCTCTCCTTGTCCACAATCGCATAGTGGAAACGATCCTGTGCTGCCAGCATCTGATCTAGCTTCTGTGACCATTCTGCCTGACTTTGGGCAGGATTTTGAAAGAGATAGGTCCACATATCCGCAGGAGAATCTGGACCATACACTTCATACAAATCCGTCCCATGCTTATCCTTGGACAAACGCTCGATAATAACATACTGGCCTTCGATTCGCTCCAGATTGGGCAAGTCCCCCGGCTGAAAATCCAGTAGAGCATCCCCAATGGGTTGGCCTAGTTCATTCATTCGCATAAAAACCTCACAATATATCTTGTCCGACAGCCTTTTCGACATTTTCATGAATCCGCGAAAGAGCCAGTCCCGTGCTCCCCTTATGGGTAGGAATAAGCACAAGAGCAGGAATCTCCAGCTGGTCATAGTAGGCCAGGGTTTCTGGAATATCCGCAGCCATATCCTCCGTCAGATAGATAATACCGAAATCTTCGCGAGCGAGCCGACGCAGGGTATTGACCGTCTCCTGAGCTTCTTTTACTGGAAAGGTCTGAAAACCAATCAGCTTAAATGGGAGAATAGTATCGCGATTTCCCACGACAGCAATCTTGTAGCTAGTCTTGTCCATAAATCGGTCGCATCCTTTCTCTGATAAGCTCTACTGGCAGCTGATTATCCATTCCGGTCAAAATCAACCGCAGATTCTTGACTTCCAGCTCCTTACCCAGCAAATAGCGGGCCAAAGGGAGCGGACCATCTGTCTCAAACTGACCAGCCGCCAGCAACTTAGCCTGCAAGAGGTCCGTTAGATATTCTAACTCTACTGTCGTCAAGGTCTGGTTCCGCATTTTTTCCTCATAGGCGCGAAGTTCCAGATCGTAACCGCAGGGATTGACCTGGCTAAACCAAGTCAAGAAATCCCCCTGCTCTGCCATGGCAATCCAGTTGGCAGCAGAGAGGCTCCCTTCATCAGACAGGAGCTGCCTCATAAAGCTGCGCGGTTTCTCCAAGCCAACAGCCCGCTTAACGGTGATGGCATTGTAAAATCAATGGTCAGATTCACCAGCTGCAGCAGATAGTCATCTTCCAATTCCTGTGTCAGGCGCTTGAGATGCTGGAAATAAGCCATGTCCATGCCAATCTCCAGCACGCGCACATCCTGATAATCCTGGTATTCCTGCCAGGTCGCAAGCACCTCATCCAGCATGAAATCTGGACAATACTCAGCCGAAAAAGCCATAACTAGGTGCTCTAAAACCTCCAGAGAATAGGTCCCCACCGGCATCAGCAAATGCTCCAGGGACTGACCTGTCGCCCGACCCTTGAGAAAAACTTTGAGGTTGTGGTAAGTATAGCGGAGCGTGAAAATCTCCACTAACTCCTTACTTGGACTAATCTCAAGCGCCCAATTATAAACGGAATACAAATGCTTCATCAGTACTTGCTCAATGGCATTGAGATCCTTAATCGCTTCAGCATCCATGGCATAGACCGTTCCCTGCAGAAGAGCTGAACTGCTGTCAGCATCGTCAGCCTGCAGCAACTGTTCATATTGCTGGGGCGTCAAAAAGGAAGCCTCCTGCACACTAATGGCTGTATTGACTTGAGAGAAGCTTGTTTCACTCATGGTCCGCCTCCTATTCTGCCTGGTCTTTGAAATATCCTGAGCCAGACGGTAGCTTTCCTCCTGCCAGACTGAGTCCAACAAGTCACGATAGAGATAACTATCATCCACCCGTCCTTGGCTCAGCACAAAGCCTGCTTGATCGGCTATAAACTGGTCTGAAAAATGCACTTGCGGAAAGACCTTTTTCAAGCCTTCCAACTGGCTGGAGTTAAATTTCTCAGCTGATAGAGCACCGAAAGTCAGTGTCAATTCTTCCTCTGGATATTTGGCCAGGACACTCTTTAGAAAATGCTCTTCTTCAGCTAGTGACCAAGCCGACATCTGAGCATAGGCTTCCTCAAAAAGCTCTCTGAGAACCCGCTGCTTGATGACCAGAGTAGACTGGCGCTTTTGATTTTCCAGCTGCTGAATATCGCGCTGACTACGCCGGCTGATTTCTTTCAGCTGCTGCTCCCGCTGTCCAAGCTTTTGCCGAACCAGCTGGGCCTCACGTTCCTTGGCTTCCTGTTCTATTTTCTCAGTAGCCTCGGCCAAAAGCAGACGCCCCTTCTCGTGAGCCTGCTCCAAGACAGAAGCTTTGAGATCTGATATATCAGACATAAAAGCCTCCTTACTTCACATTCAGAACCATGATGAAGGAAACAACGAAGGCCAAGATGGCGTAGGTCTCAACCATGGCCGCGAGTATTACCCCTTTCATGACCTCTTCTGGACGCTTGGCCAAAATCTGAATACCAGCGGTCGCCACTCGTCCTTGATGCTTGGCTGAAAAGTAACCAACAATGGCAACTGGCAAAGCAGCTAGGAAATAAGCCACGCCTGATTGCAGAGCCAATTCTGGCTTGATATTAAAGAAGACGGTAATCCCGATAACAAAGCCGTAGAGACCTTGGGTACCTGGCAAAAGCTGCAGAATCAGAGCTTGAGCGAATTTTTCTGGCTGCTCTTTCAAGAGGGCTGCCGCTGCCTGACCTGTGCTTCCGACACCCAGAGCTGAGCCCATTCCGCTGAGAAAGACCGCCAAAGCTACTCCCAAACCTGCAAAAAAGGCGCCACCGTAAGTTCCAAAATATGATGCTAAATGTTCCATGATTTACTCCTATGAAAATGCTGTAATCGTCGTAAAATCAACAGCTAGTTGAATGAATAATGCTTGTTTTGATGTTGTAGAAAGTGTTTTTCTAAAGATGAGTTTCTCATCTTTTATCATAGTTCCTAATCTTTATTTCTTGCTTTGCTGAACGTATTTCTCACTAGGCTTGAGCGGAGTGAAAGGCTTGCCGCCACCATCGTAAAATTTCCCGAAAAATTCCACGAAAATCAAACGTGCTCCGTGCACATAACCGGACAGAAAAGATAGAAACATATTGACCAAATGAAGGGCAATAAAGAGCAGAATACCAATGCTAAAGCGAGCGACAGGTGGAAAGAGGCTGACAATCAAGTTAAGGCCGAGCCAATGCTGGCTCCTGAAAGCCCCAGAGCCATCAGCCGCGTAAAGCTGACAAGATCTCCTACATAACCACTGACATTGTAAAGATTAAAGAGACCTGACCCCAATCCTGCCAAGCTCTTAGCACTGACAATGGATACTGCCAGTATGCCCAGAGCATTGATGATGGCCAACCACTGACCAATCGTTGCTGCAAAGGCCAAGGATGGGAAGAAATTTCCCAAGGCCAAGAGTAGCAGTCCCAGCAAAATCAGCACCCAAGCAAAGCCTGCATTATAAGCTTCTGCATAATCCTTGAGGCGGACATTTTTCAGGCCGCTGAGGAAGAGGCCCGCCAGCACCGTAACAAAACCAAAGACAACCGAAATAACCAGAATCGTCATGGCGTCAGAGCTGGTGCTAATCAGAGCGAAGGGCAGTTCAAAGCCAAAGAAAGAACCATAAACCAGTCCCCAGATGATGACTGCCACACCCAGCAGGCGGAAGAATCGCAGATTCTTAGCCAATCCCGGCTTGACATGCAAGAAGTGCAGCGCCAGACTGGTACCTACAAAGAGTAAAAAGCCGTAGCCGATGTCAGCGACCATCATGCCAAAGAATACAAAATAGAAGAGGGAAACGACAGGGGTTGGATCCTTATCACCATACTTAGGTAGGGAATACATCTCCGTCACTAGCTCGAAGGGCTCCACCAAGGCATTGTTTTTAAGCTTGGTCGGAACCTTATCTTCCTCATCCTGTCGAACCTCTCTGGTCTGGATGAGAATGCTCTGACCAAACTGCTCTGTCAAGCAAGCCTCAAGAGCTTGAACTTGATTGCTTTCGATCCAGCCTTCCAAGGCTGCCAGATTTTGCGTACTGGCTAACTGATTTTTACTTTCTTGACGGGAGGAGAGATTGCAGAGATAGTCCAGCTGAACTTTGAGCTGGTCCAACTCATTCTTGGAAGCTGCCAGACTCTTGGTCATAGCATCTGCCACTGCCTCTTGCTGTCGAATATTAGCCTTGAGCTGAGCTACTCGCTCAGCAGGCAGTTCCGCATGGTCGTACTCAAAAGGCTTAAAACCGTACTCTTTCAAGACTTTGTGAACTTCTTCCAGAGAGCCTGTCTTATAAAAAATAAGAACACCATGCTCCGTATCATCGGTAAAGACTTCCTGAAACTTCAGGTCAGGATGTGCTCCCAGAGTCAGACGCAGAGCGTCGTCATCGGTATTGGGAATCGTCCCAATCAACGCTCCCAGATGGCTGAAAGTCGCAGCTGCTTGTGGTGTTAGCTCCAGTGGCTCCCACTTCTCCAGCGCAGCCACTTCCAAGCGGTCAGCCTCTATCTGATCCTTGGCCTCTTGCAAAACCCTGAGTTGCTTACTGATTCCTTCTAATAGCGCAACCTCATCGCGAGCATTCCCTGCCTGCTCTAAAGCAGCAAAGGATAGCTCCAAAGGATCTTCTTTTAAGGCTTCCAGCAGTTTCTTTTTGGGCATAAAAGGCTCCAGCTCTGCAATTAGCCTCTCCCAATTTTTCCTGACGACTGAGCAAATCCTGCTGTGATAAATGCTGATCCGGCCGGCCGACTAAATCCTGCTCAAAGGCTACCTGCCAGTCCTCTTCCTGCCGCAAATCATGAATCTGAACCGACTCTAAACCCTGTAGGTAAAAGAGAAGCTGGTCTAGCAGTTCCTTAGGCAGAAGCAGAGACAGTTGCCGCATTTGACTAATGGCCATAGGCTTCTACCACCTTCTCTACAATGACTCGCGCCAAGTCTGCTTTTTTATCCGTCAGCGCAGCCTCAACCTTGTCCTCATTTTGCTGGGTTGTCTGCTCCAAGTCTTGCCGCAGGAGCACCAACTTTTGCTGGGAACTCGCTGTTAATTCTTCTGCCAACTTCTGCGTTTCATCGTCATAGGTCAGACCCAGTCGTCTGAGATTTTCATCTACTTGCTGTCGCAGCTCCTGAGCCTGCTTCCTGTAGCCCATCAAAACTTCTTCTGCAGCAGTCTCAATTTCCTGCATTTTTTCAAGTGTTTCATTGGCCATCTATTCACCCCCTCGTTTTCAAAAAACTCGAAAACGGATTTTAAAATCTGCATTCCTAGCTGACTATCCCGCATCTGGTGAACTCATCTTTTGGAATACAGCTTCGTACTTGCATAAATTATAACACATTCTTTCTGAAAACATCTTTTTCAACCAGAGTATTCTCCTGATTCAGAAAATGTCGAACAGCACCTAATCGTCCGGCTTCATTCCCTAGAGCTGCTGCCACCAACTCTCTAGGCAAAAAGCGTGGATCTACTACTTGTTGCTTCATCAGACTTTCAATACGTGGCAGAATAAGCTCTGACCGGGCTAATATGCCACCGCCGACAATCAACACCTCTGGATTTAGAATATAGGATAGCGTTAAGAGACCTTTAGCTAGACGACCCAAGAATATATCAAGTGTTTCCTGCGCCAGCTTATCTCCTTGATCTACCGCCGCAAAAAAACTACGCCCAGTATGGCCTTGCTCGCCTGTCTTTTGGCTGTATAATGCTAACAAGGCAGTTGTTGATGCCAAGGATTGCCAATCCTGTCCATCTTCCATGGGCAGATAGCCTACCTCACCAGCGGTATAGGTGGAACCATTGACAATCTTTCCATCATAGATAACGCCACCACCAATGCCTGTACCGACAGTAATCATAACTGCAGAAGCATGACCTTTTGCAGCACCTAGCCAAGCCTCTCCCAGAGCAGCACAATTAACGTCATTTTCAATCGCAATCGGCAAACCAAATTCTTTTAAAATCCGACTACGGAAATCCGTTCCAATATAGCCTGGAATGGTATAACCGGCGTAACTGATTTTCCCAGCCTGGCTGTCAACTACACCAGCAGATGAAATCGCTACTCCATCTAGCTCAAACTTCTCCTTATAAAATGCTATTAACTGGCAAACCTGCTCTAAAATCTGATTCGTTTTCTTTTCAAAATCGATCTCAGTAGTAACTTCTCGAAATTGATTTAGACTATGTCCATCAGACTGATAGAGATCTGCTTAATCGTTGTCCCACCGATATCTATTCCAACAATATTCACGATTCATGCTCCTTCTCTTCTTGATTTTCTTCTAAAGCTGAAAGTGTATTTGTAAAGATTTGGCTACGATGATCTCGGTCTAAATCCATATAATAGGCATAGAAAATGTCCATCACGACTAAAACCGGAAACTGAGGAGAGATATTATTGCCCTGTGCTAAGTGCTTCTTGACGGCTACTAGGACCAGTTCATCACACTGCTGCCTCAAGTCGTCGCTATTATTGGAAGTTACCAGCACAGTCTTGGCTCCAACTTTTTTGGCATTCTGAATAGCCTGCGTGATAATTTTAGTCTCACCAGATATGGAAATGCTAATAACCAGACAGTCCGGATCCAGCATAACTCTATTCACCCGAATCATGTGATCATCCGTAATGGCCTTACAAACCATTCCCAACCGCATGAAGCGAAACTCCATTTCCCGAGCCACTAAGCCTGAACTCCCCTGCCCGTAGATATAGACTCGCCCAGCATTGTTAAGCATATCCCCTACGCGCAGGAACTGTTCTTCGTCAATCAAGGAAAAAGTCTTATTAAGCAATTCGCCATAATCAGACAAGACATTTCTGGTCAAATCCCGACTGACATTTTTACTTTCTGAGCTGGATTCCTGAAATTCAAAGATAAACTGCCGATAACCTGAAAAGCCACATTTTTTAGCGAAGCGAGTCAGAGAAGGCACAGAGACATAGAGCTTCTGAGACACAGCCTGAGCCGATAGATCAGCTGTCAGCGCCTCAGCAGACAGAAAATAGTCTGCAATCTTCTTTTCCAGGTGTGTCAGACTGCCGTATACAGACTCAATCACTGGCAAAATGTTTTTTTCCAAAGAAACCATCAGACACTTTCCTCCTGCAACTATTTTCTTTATTCTACCACTTTCTCAAAAGTAATTCCAACACTTGCTAGCTCAGTCTCCCTTAGAGACTTGCAGCAAAAAACAAAGCTCAAAACTGACTAAAAAAGCTGGGGCAGCATGTTGAGAACAATCTGTCTTTCTCATCCCGCCCGCAGCCTGTTATACAATTTTTACTTTAAAGACAACCTTACGGATGGGGCCGGCTTCTTCAGCGATCAGTCCAGTCTTATGGGCGTCATTAGGATCCAGCAAGAGCAGGCTGCCAGGAGTGAATATCAGGTCAAACAAGGCTTGCCCAGACATCTGCTGCCAGTCTCCCTCCGCATCATAATCCCCTTCTTCCATATTGGACAAAAAATTATATGAGATGCGTTCTTTTCCTTCAAATAGAACATAAACGTCATAGTAGGCTCGGTGGCTTTCCCACACGCGGTGTTCTTCATCTGTTGTTTCCATTTCAATCACATTGTAAAAGAAATCATTAGAGACTGTATGCGTCCCCTTTTCCTCTTGACTGACATCATGTGTTTTTAAATCCTAAATTGTCAAATTAAGTTAGACTTTTGTCCCAGCCTCATCTCTATTTCTTTATTCAATGGGTTGTATCACAGAACTTTAGAAAGTATATAATTACAAGAATTTACTATTCTGTTTTACAAAGTTAAGCATTTGTGATTTCTGAAAGCCTTACTTTTCGATCTTCTTTAACTGATAAAGTACATGCATCAGCGGTAGCGATTGATTCTAAAGCAGCTACACCATTGAGAAGTTTTTCATATTCTTCTGTAATTTCTCCACCTTTAATGATGTCATGTAGATATTCCATTTCTTTATCAATACATGTTTGCAACCATAATGGGCAACGTACTCCTGGTTTACCGTACGCAATTGCTCCATCCATACCACGACCGGTATAGATAGCTGTACGGTCATCATCTTCCTCTTGAGTTTCATGAACTAAGAAGTGTGATTCTCCTTCACCTTTAACACGAAGAGTACCGCCAGTATTGAACAAGTCAAGTTTGATAGCTCCTTCAGTTCCTTGAATCAAGACGTAGTGTTCACCCCAACGGAAAGCATTACCATATTCCAAAACAGCATAACGATCATCAGAGTATTCTAAGTTTACAATGAGCATATCATCTTCATCACCAAAGTTTTCACCTTTATGATATACATTGCCTCCTACCATTGTCGCTTTTTCAGGAAGTCCTCCCATGATAAACTGAATGCAATCTAATTCATGAATATGGTGGTACAAATGTCCTCCAGATTGAGAACGAAGTTTCTTCCATGATACAGTTGGTTGTTGTTCTTCCCAACCTGTACGAGCGGCATGGCAATAAAGAACTTTACCGATTTTTCCTTGAGTAATCAATTCTTTAGCATGGTGTACACCGTTAAAGAAGTTCATGATGTGACCAGCCATAAAGATAACATTATTTTCTTTACATGCGTCAACCATGGCTTTACAATCTTCATAAGACAATGCAATTGGCTTTTCACAAAATACGTGTTTGCCATGTTGAGCAGCTTTCACAACAGGTTCACGGTGAAGGTAGCTAGGTGAAGCTACGATCACACAATCAATATCTTTACGTGCTACAAGTTCATCTAAACTTGCACAAACATCTGATCCCAACTCTTGAGCAACTTCTTCTCCGTGATTTGGGTCAAATACCGCAACCACTTTTGCATCTTCAATTTTGTTCATTGAGCGAGCCAAATCAGCGCCAAAATATCCAGCTCCAACAATACCGTAATTTACCATAATTTTTATCCTCTTTCTATATATTTTTAAATTTCAGCTTTAATTCTTTTTCAAATCTTCAATTTTAAATGTTATATATGGTACAACATTTTTCATATGAAGTTCATTACGAGACCATGAACCAAATTTCAAACATCAATCCAATTTCATGATTCGGTAACTCTGTCAATGTTGAATATGAGTATCCATAGTTACTATAATCAACATCGTGATGATAACGCCAATCAATTGTATTATCATCATTAATTAGACCAATCCAAATTTGTCCGTGTTTACGAACATTTGTGGAGTTTGGAGTACTTAAAATGACAGCCTTTCCCCATCAATCAATTGACTATAATTGATGATTGATAATTGTGTTTCATAACTTGGATTTGAATCAAATTTCAAATATTCCGGTACACTCCAGGTAGTACCTGCGTCTGTACTTGTTAAATATTTTTTTCATTTTTATTTTTCCTCGTTTAAAACTTTGATAACAAGTTTTTTAACAGGTTCATCATTACAATGAATTTTTGGTTGGTGAAGATCTTCTTCAAAAGTCACCAACATATTCCCTGGAAGCAATTCAACAATTTGATAGTCTTTGCTATCGTAAAAAGCAATATCCTTTTCTTCGCTAAAAGGTACACGTGACTGGGCACGAACTGGGGAAGTTACTGCCATTTTTTCAGTATTTTCAATAACAATATGAATATCTAAATATTTCTTATGAGTTTCAAAAATAGCTCCTGGAACTCCATCAGCTAGATAGATCATACAATTTGCAAAAACATTTTCTCCGTCAATATCAATTTTTCCATCAACTAAATCTGTCAAATTTGTATTTTCTAAAAAATCACAGACTTTTGAAAAATGTTTATTTACAGAAGCATATCGTCTAAAATCAGATTGTTCGGAAATAATCATATTATTTTCTCTTTTCTATTAGTGACGAACTTCCCAACTTGAATCCGCTTTAATTTCTGGAATATCATGAATCGTTGTATATTTAGGTGCAGATACTTTATTCCAGTAAGAACAGATACAATATAACCTGAAACTACTGATACAGAGATTGAAATCAATGAATATGCCCAGTAGCTAACAGCTGTTGGAGGAAGGAAGTATTTAATAAATACCATGACGATGGTTGATACAATCAGCGCTGCATAAGCACCTTGTTTATTTGCTTTTTTAGAAACAAATCCAAGAATAAATACACCACCAAGTAGACCAAGTACAAGTCCCATGAAACTATTGAACCATTCGTATGCAGATTTAATATCTGAGTGAGCCATGACAATGGAAACACCAATTGAGAATAAACCTACTGCTAGAGATACGAATTGTGCAATTTTCGTACGACGATCATCTGACATATTTTTAGAAATGACATCTTGAATATCCAATGTCCATGAAGTTGCAACAGAGTTCAAACCTGTTGAAATAGTTGATTGAGCTGCTGCATAAATCGCTGCCAAGATCAAACCTGTGATACCTACTGGTAACTGGTATGCAATAAAGTACATAAAGATTTGGTCTTGAGGGATATTGCTAGCTGCACTACCTGCATTTTGTACTTGATAGAATACGTACAAGCCTGTACCAATCAAGTAAAAGACTGTTGCAGTTGCAAGTGACAAGACACCGTTTGTGAACAACATCTTATTAAGTTTTTAATATTTTGTGTTGTAGTAAAACGTTGAACCAAATCTTGAGATGAAGCATAGGAAGACAAGATTGTAAAGCCTGAACCCATCACAATTAAGAAGATGGAGTTTGAAAGCAAGTTAGGATCGAAAAGTTTTTCATTTGCAGCAAGGAATTTCCCGTTTGCTAATGTTTCTGCTACTGCACCAAAGCCACCTTTAATATTAGCCATCAGTACAAATAAAGCTACAACGACACCACTAATCAGAACCACACCTTGAATAAAGTCTGTCCATAATACGGATTTTAGACCACCAGTATAAGAATAAACAATTGCAACTGCCCCCATCAAAATAATCAAAATATTGATGTCAATTCCTGTCAATACTGATAAACCAGCTGATGGGAGGTACATAATGATAGACATACGTCCCAATTGATAAATAATAAACAAGAGTGCTGAAATAATACGAAGTGCTTTAGAATTAAAACGTTTATCCAAGTAATCATATGCCGTATCGATGTCTATCCGTGCAAAGATAGGTAAGATAAAACGAATTGTCAGTGGAATAGCTACTACCATCCCTAATTGAGCAAACCATAAAATCCAGCTACCTGCATAAGAGTTACCAGCGAGTCCCAAGAAGGAAATCGGACTTAGCATTGTGGCAAAAATGGATACCGAAGTAACATACCAAGGAACCGAACCATCTCCTTTAAAGAACTCTTTTCCTTTCATCTCTTTTTTAGAGAAATAGATACCTGCAACCAACACCACAAGTAAATAAACAATCAAGATAATTAAGTCAATTATTGTAAATCCTGTTGTACCCATAACATATCTCCATATTTATTATAAAAATTCTTTTCGTGCGTGTTGAATAAGTTCTGCTGCTTCTTTTGCAATTACCAGATCTTCTTCATGCAAAGGTTCTAGTGGTTCTCTTACAGAACCAAGATCTAATTTTTCATTTAGACGTAGAATTTCTTTGATCACTGCATAAAGATTTGCTCGACCACTGACCATTTTATAAATGACATCATTGATTGCATATTGCAATTCTTTAGCTGTTTCAAAATCGGATTGTTTGATTAATTCATTCAATTTCAAGAACAAATCAGGCATCACCCCATAAGTCCCACCAATTCCAGCTTTTGCGCCAATAACACGACCACTGATGAACTGTTCATCTGGTCCATTAAAGACAATATGATCTTCCCCACCTTCTGCGACAAAGATTTGAATGTCTTGAGTCGGCATAGAAGAGTTTTTAACCCCAATAACTCGTGGATTTTTACGCATTTCTGCATAGAGGGCTGGTGTCAGGGTTGTCCCAGACAGCTGTGGAATATTGTAGATGACAAAGTCAGTGTTTGGAGCCGCTGCACTCATATCGTTCCAGTACTTAGCGATAGAATAGTCCGGCAAACGGAAGTAAATAGGAGGAATAGCAGCGATGGCATCAACACCCAAACTTTCAGCGTGCTTAGCCAGTTCTACACTGTCCTTAGTGTTGTTGCAAGCCACATGGGCGATAACTGTCAGTTTACCCTTAGCCACTTCCATGACATTTTCTAAAAATTAATTTCCGGTCTGCTACACTAAGGTAAATACACTCACCAGAAGAACCATTAACATAGACACCCTTAACTCCCTTATCAATAAAGTACTGAGTCAAAGCGCGAACACGTTCTGGGCTTACTTCCCCTGCTTCATCATAACAAGCATAAAAAGCTGGAATGACACCTTCATATTTTTCTAATTTTGACATATTCTTCCTCTTTTCTATTCTTTCGTTGCGTCTGCAAACTTCCTTGTAATCAGCTGCGGCCGTGTAATGGCAGATCCAACTACCACACTAAAGGCTCCCAGCTCTAGAACCCTTTTCACCTTTTCAGGGCTATCAATATTCCCCTCAGCAATCAGAGGGTGCTGAATCTCAGCTAAAGCTTTTCGGATGATTTCAAAGTCATTGGCTTCAATCTTATCTCCCTGGCTCTGACTAGTATAGCCCACCAAGGTTGTTCCGATAAAATCAAATCCCATTCGATCAGCTTCCAGCATCTCGTCAAGAGTTGAACAATCAGCCATCAAAAGCTGCTGAGGATATTTTTCTTTCACTTTCTGGAAAAATGCTTTTAAACTCTCTCCTTGAGGTCTACTAGAATTTGTCGCATCTAAAGCGATAATCTCCGGATGGGCTTCCATCAGCTCATCTACTTCCACCATAGTTGGTGTAATAAAAGCTTGAGCGTCTGGATAATCTCTCTTTGATAATCCCAATAACTGGCAAATCCACCGCTTCTTTAATCGCCTTGATGTCTATAACCGAGTTAGCCCGAATTCCGCTAGCACCTCCTTCTTTGGCCGCCACTGCCATACGAGCCATGATAAAGTCGCTATGTAATGGTTCGTTTGGTAGAGCCTGACACGACACAATTAACTTATGTCTCAACTCTTCCATTTGATTCCTATCCTCCTTACTCATTATTTGTAAGCCTTTACATTCATTATCTTAACATTTATTGCAATTAGTTTCAATATGTTTTTATTTTTAGAAAGTACTTTCTCTTCAATCCTTCTGTATTACCATTTAATGACTAATTCATCAGAACCCAAACCACATATTCATAAATCCCTTTAAACATTTCAATATTTTTTGGAAAAACGAAAAGAACCTGATAATCGTAAAATCCTATATAGTAGCATGGTTGATAACATCTATTCTTTGAGGCTACTTGAAAATTTTTATGTTTATCTTCTTGCCTTACTTTCTATACATAACAAAGCTCAAATAAGATATTTAAATTTTTTTACTTTCTTTTTCATTTTTCTCATCTTCCTGCGAATAGTTAAGTGTAAGCAAAATCGCTTAACAAACTGTAAAGGAGTAGCAAGATGTTTTTATTACCACTTTTCTGGCCTCTATTTTTCAAAATCTAAAAGATTGGAGATAATAATGAAAGAATTCAAAGAACTAACCAAACAAGAGTTAGAAGAAACAAGTGGCGGAGTTGCCATGCCTGCCTTATGGTTTTTTAGACGCCAAGCCCCTTCAGGAAATCGACGGTCCTCTAGATTTTCACTTCTCATTCTCTAGACCATAGATGAGATAAGGCTCAACCGCTAGTCCTAAAGCTAGCTTCACTTCTACCAACTTAACAGTTGGTAACCTGTATAATAAAGGAGAATATACAATGGAAAATATGACAACAATTGAAAACCACTACCTAGCCCTAACCGAAGATGAATTGATGAATGTGGAAGGGGGAGAATTCTTCACTGCTACTATTGCGGGTATTGCTGTATGGAAAATTGGAGTAGCAGCTCTATCTGGACTAAGCCTAGGTTATTTAATTAACCGTTAAAACCCTATACTTATATAAAAGGAGAATAACATGAGTAATTTCAATAGCTTTGATAAATATGAAACACTAACTGAGACAAGCTTGGCAGAAATCCAAGGTGGTGATTTAGGAGTTTTAGTCGGAATTTTCGCTGCAGCATATGTTATTGGTAGTGACTTAGCTAGACGAAAAAAATAGACCATTATGTTATCTAAAAAAGAAATAATTATAACTGTTTTGTATCTTGTCTATGTCATTTTTTATGTATTAAACGATATGCATGTTCTGAATATTGGCAACCTTCCTAATCTATTAGTCCCAACTATTCTATTTTTATGCTTAAAATACGAAATCAGACGAAATAGCGAACATAAGAAAAAGCCTGTATCTTAGGCTTTTTTTCTAACCCTTCAGCCAACACACACTTCAGCACCTTTGCCTCTTCGACAAGTCTACGCCTGAAAGATAGCTAGTAGACCACTCTTTGATTCCACCTAATCGCCATTCAGTTTATGTTTAGCACGGAGAAGGCAACTCATTAATCCCAACATAATGAGCTCCTAGTGAGGAGAGATACGATAGCCTAACAACATCAATAGAATCAAGAAATCGGTGTTCACTATTGCTCCTCCTAAACTAAATTTCAGTCCATCGCCACCTATCTCTACATTTTGCTGATCAATATACAAAAATCCCTCACTCATCCGAGCGAGGGATTTTTGTATGATCTTTACAGGAGTTTTTCACTCCTTCAGCCATGTACTTATTTACGACGTCCTGGACGTTCTTTGTAACCGTAGTAAGAATCTTCGATGATTTCTTGCATATGGTCAACCATTGGAAGACGTGGGTTAGCTGGAGAACATTGGTCTTCATAGGCAAGGAAGGCTAATTCACGTGAATGTTTCTTCCATTCTTTTTCGTCGATTCCTTGAGCCTTGAAGTTCATTTGGATACCAACACGCTCACCAAGTTCATAGACTGCTTTTGCGTAAGATTCTACACCTTCTTCTGGAGTAGAAGCTGGCAAGCCAAGCATACGAGCAATATCTTGGTATTTTTCATCAGCACGGTAGTAGTTGTATTTAGGCCATGTCGCTGTCTTAGCTGGACGTGTACCATTGTAGCGGATTACGTATGGTAGCAAGATAGCATTGGTACGACCGTGGATTGTGTGGAATTGCGCACCAATCTTATGAGCCATTGAGTGAGAAATACCCAAGAAAGCATTGGCAAAGGCCATACCAGCGATTGTTGAAGCATTATGCATCTTTTCACGTGAATGGAAATCTGCATTCTTCACAGAGCTTTCGAGGTATTCAAAGACTAGTTTGATAGCTTGGAGAGCCAAACCATCTGTAAAGTCGCTGGCCATCTGAGATACATAAGCTTCTGTTGCGTGAGTCAGCACGTCCATACCAGTGTCTGCTGCGACAAATCCTGGAATAGTCAGTACCAGAGCTGGGTCTACGATGGCTACAGTTGGAGTCAGAGAGTAGTCAGCGATTGGGTACTTACGGTTATTAGCCTTGTCAGAGATAACGGCAAATGGTGTCACTTCAGATCCTGTACCAGATGTTGTTGGGATTGCGATAAACTTAGTCTTCTTACCAAGCAATGGGAACTTGAAGGCACGTTTACGGATATCCATGAATTTTTGAACAAGGTCACGGAAGTCAACTTCTGGTTGTTCATAGAAGAGCCACATTACTTTAGCTGCGTCCATTGGTGAACCACCACCAAGTGCAATGATTGTATCAGGTTTGAAGGAACGCATGATCTCTGTACCACGTTCAACTGTTGTGATATCTGGTTCTGGTTCTACGTCAGCAAAGATTTGATAAACAACCTTATTACGACGAAGATCGAGTTGTTCGATGATGCGATCTAGGAAACCAAGCTCTACCATAGCATGGTCTGTAACGATCATGACACGCTCAACGTCACGACATTTTTGAAGGTATTGAATTGAGTCACGTTCAAAGTATGTTTTTGAAGGAAGTTTCATCCATTGCATGTTATTTCTCCGTCTTCCGACTTTTTTGATGTTCAAGAGGTTGATGGCGCTGACGTTATCTCCAACTGAGTTGTGTCCGTAAGAGCCACATCCAAGTGTCAATGATGGCAAGAAGGCATTATAAACGTCCCCAATACCACCGAAAGTAGAAGGTGAGTTACAGATAACACGAATAGCTTTAACTGCTTACCAAATTCTTTAGTTAATTCTTCATCTGCAGTATGGATCGCTGCTGAGTGACCAAGACCATTAAATTCAACCATTTGGCGAGCCTTGTTAATTCCGTCTTCACGACTGTCAGATTTCAACACAGCAATAACTGGAGATAATTTTTCACGAGTCAATGGCTCTTTTTCGCCAACTTCTTTACATTCTGCAGCAAGGATATTGGTTCCTTCAGGAACTGTAAATCCTGCTTGTTCTGCAATCCAAGCTGCTGGCTTACCTACGATATCTGCATTGAGCTTCGCACCAGCGCAGTTCTTGCTGTTGGCTTTCACACCGAAGCAGAATTCTTCAAGAAGAGCTTTTTCTTTTTTATTTACAAAATAAGTGTGGTAAGACTTGAATTCTTCTACAAATTCATCGTAAATTTCTTTGTCAATGATAACAGCTTGCTCAGATGCACAGACCATACCATTGTCAAAGGACTTAGACATCACGATATCATGAGCTGCCTGACGGATATTCGCTGATTTTTCAACATAAGCTGGTACGTTTCCGGCACCTACCCCAAGGGCTGGTTTCCGCATGAATAGGCAGCCTTCACCATTGCGTTACCACCAGTTGCAAGGATTGTTGCCACTCCTTCATGGTTCATAAGAGCGCTAGTTGCTTCCATAGACGGTTGCGTAATCCATTGAATACAGTTTTCAGGAGCACCCGCTGCGATTGCTGCATCACGAACGATTTGAGCTGCATGAGCAGATGATTCTTGAGCAGATGGGTGGAAAGCAAAGACAATTGGGTTACGAGTCTTCAATGAAATCAAAGACTTAAAGATTGCAGTTGAAGTTGGGTTTGTTGTAGGAGTAATCCCGCAGACAACACCAACCGGCTCAGCAATCAAAGTTAAACCTGTTACATCATCTTCTTCGATAACACCAACAGTCTTCGTGTGACGCATGTTGTTTACCACGTGTTCACAGGCGAATAGGTTTTTTGTTGCCTTATCTTCAAAGACTCCACGACCTGTTTCTTCATAAGCATGAAGTGCCAATTCTCCATGGGCATCAAGTGCTGCAACAGAAGCTTTAGCTACAATGTAGTCGACTTGTTCTTGGTCCAATTTGCGCATTTCATCAAGAGCAACCAAGGCTTTTTGTACTAACTCATCTACATGCTTTTCAGCTGCGAGTTTCTTTTCCTCAGGTGTCACAGTTTTTTTATCAGCCATATTTTCCTCCATAGCTTTCAAGGAATTTATCCTTTGTTAATTTTTTCACAATTTCATTATAACCCATTTGCTTTCCTTTGTAAACACTTTCGCTTACATTTCACAAACTTTTTTTATTATTGTTTGTGAAATATATTTCAATATCTATTTATTGCTGCGACTACCTCTATTTTTTTGTGAAATCAAATTTTTGTAATTATTTAATTTCACATAGATTTGTTTACATATTTTCACAGAAGCTTGTAAAAATTAGGTAAGCGCTTTCATATATTATATATAAAGAACCCGAATATCGGGCCTTTATATTCATCATTAAATTAAGGTTTGACAGGGCCTTGATTAGCTTCATCAAGCGTAGTCTTGATTGTTTGAGCATATAATTGACCACCTGCAGCAATGCTTTGTGACTCAGTGCCAAAGTGAACGTAATCTGTTCCATACCAGATAGCAGGATTATCAATGGCTGCTTGATACCAATCAGCTACATAAACATAATTATATTTCTTCGCCAATTCCAATTGGTACTGCCGAGTTTTTACCAGATCACTGTTTTCATCTCCAGCAACTCGTCCATCATAAGGGGTCACTAAGATTAAACGATGTCCCTTAGGAAGTTTTTCAACCAGTTTATTAAGCACTTCTTCGTAATTAGGAACTGTATTAGCGCCTAAAGCAAGGACCACATTTTGTAGCAGAACCTTGTTGCTAATATCTGTTTGATAAACCTCTAAACCTGATTCCAGATTTCGGCTGACAGCTGCATCCAATTGCACACCAGGAATAGCTTCTTGTAACCAGTCATTAGCTCGCAAAGCTACAGAATCACCTATCAAGGTCGTTCCAGGCGCCACATTGTAATCAGTAGCTGTTGTTTGATCCGCTTGGCTACGAGTTAATTGCATCTTACTATCCGCTTGATTTAAGGCATTAATCATTAAGTCTTCCTCAAAAGCTCCAACTTTAGGGGAAGTAAAGATGATAAAGAAGCAGATGAGCCCCAAAGGGATCAGACTATAAAAAATCGGTCTCGCAATTGATTTTACATCGAGCTTAATACCAAACAAATCTGGTTTTCTTCCTGCTAATACAGGCTCTAAAATATAGAAAGAGACTGCTGCAAAGGCAAAGGATAGAAGAGTAGTTAATACTACCGCTCCTGCATTCCCCATCAGCTGACTGAAAATAATGTAAAAAGGCCAATGGAAGAGATAAACACCGTAACTCGTATCAGCAATAAATGTGACCCAGATCGGCTCTTCCAGCTTAGGTGTCTTTTCATGGAGAACACGAGCACCCAAAATCATAGCCAAGGCAGCTATCGTTGCGAGGAGAAAGCCAACCAAATAAGTGAAGATATTATCAAAACGAAGCAGGAAGGTTAGAAGAATTAAGACAACAAAACCACCACCAATAGTGGCTATCGTCTGCTTCATGCTCCAAGACTGTTCTAGTTTCTTGAAATTTGCCCCTACATTTTGAACACCAGAAACTGTAGCTAAAGCTGTCCCAGCAAAGAAGGGGAAGATATGTGTCCAGCTTGAAAAATAAAGTGAAGAAAAATTCTTAGTGAAAAAGCTACTTACAAACATGGACAGAAAACTAAATAAGAAAATCCCTGTCGAAATCAGAAAAATCATCCCTCGAAATTGGCCGAGGCTTCGACTTTTCTTAGCCAAGAACCAGACTGCCAATCCCCACAAAATATAATAATGCACCTCAAGTGCCAAACTCCAAGTATGTACAAATAAATGAGGTACAAACTGACTCTCGTAGCTACCGCCCGATAAAATTTCATAGAAATTTGTTACAAAACCTAGGGCACCCGCTATCTGCGTTCCAATACCAGCCACAAAATCTTTGCGAATGAAGAGGGTAAACGGCAGAGTGATCAGAATCATAAAGACCAGAGGCGGAAAAATCCTATAGAAACGTCGTCTTAGAAATCCTAAAATATCAATTTCTTGACGTTTAGCAAATTCATCAATCAGGAGTGAGGTGATCAAAAATCCAGAAAATGCGTAGAAAACGTCCACCCCAATAAAGCCTCCAGGAAACACTCCCTGGAAGAAATGATAGAGTAGAACGAGAAGCAAACCTGCTATCCTTACTAATGAAAACCATTTAATGCGCATTTTGATAAATTCCTTGTTTAAACTTTCCTTTGTAAACGACCTTTTGCTCGGTTGTTAGAGTGCCTTGGCCGTCCGCTTGGCCTTTACTAAACTCACCTTCGTACTTCCAACCGCTCTTAGAGGTAAATTTCCCCTTGCCATCAAAGATTCCATTTTTGAAATCTCCTTCGTACTTATCGCCATTTTTGAAAGTCAAAGTGCCTTGACCATCCATCTTTCCATGAACCAGACTGCCATCATACTTAATAGCCCCCTTATCAAGAGTAAGCACCCCTTTATCTGGAATATTAGAAGTAAAAACTAAAATCGCAGACAAAGCAATTAGTGTAACAGCAGCTATCTCAAAATTTGTTCTTGTCAAATAATGCTGGTAACGATTATAAAATTCTTTTAATTTATCCATTTTTATCCATCCAAACGTTCCAGCCAGCGCTCACAGCCTGCTTGAACCAGCCGGTAAGTTTCATCAAAATCATTAGTATACCAAGGATCTGGTACACTTTTATCCATAAACTGATATATCTTATCCTGATATTTCCGAGGGGCCATCTTTTTTAAATCGGCCACATTGGAAGCATCCATACCAACGATATAATCAAAGAAGGCAAAGTCCTTTTCAGACATCTGCAGAGAAGTTTTTTCAACATCAAATATAATCGCATGCTCATTCAAAGCTGCTTGAGTTCCTTGGTGAATTGGATTTCCATGTTCCCAATTAGAAGTTGCCCGACTTTCAATATGAAATTTATCAGTCAAACTTTTCATAACAAATTCAGCCATCGGACTCCGACAGATGTTGCCCAAGCAAACAAATACAATTTTCTTCATAGAAATACCTCTTCTTAATTATATCAGAAAATGACATTAAATAGGTTGCTGACCTCCAAAAAAACTGGACGCTTTTCTGCCAATTTAGCATTTTTCTCCTTTCCAAATAAGCAGGAAAAGACCACCTGATGGGTGGTCTTTTAGGGAGATTATTATGAAAAAGAAAAGTTTTAGGAGTTCAAGCTAAGTATCCTTAACTTATGATTACAGTATACTCGAGCCAACTTAAAATTATCTTAAAGCAATTTTAAGTTTCTTTTTCTGGCAAATAAATGTCCAACCTAGGCCACTTAGATTGCCATTTTTTCTTTTCCAAACGTTCTCTATAAAGTTTAATCCTTTCCTCATCCGCTAAAAAATGCGGTGTGGGTTTGACTTGAAAGTTAACAAGATCAGTCAAGCCATAAGCTATGAATAACTCAAGATCATCATTTTTTAATAAACGTAAACCAAGAGCTGTACAGGTTTCTGGATATTTACTCATAGCGTCCTGTGAACTAGTATAAGGCTTAGTATTAGGACTATGAATATGCATATAAACTTGATTCTTTACTTCCCAGCTATAGAGTGGATAAGCTTCTCTCAAGCGCTTCTCAATTTGTAACGTCTCCTCATAAGAAACTGTCGGATCAAAGAATATCACATCTATATCTGTTTCAAAATCAAATTTTTCCCGATCGGACAAATGATTCCAGATGAAATTTCTAACACTTCCAGCTGCCAGCCAGCTATCCTGTAAATTCAACTCTCGAATAATCTTTACAATAGTCATTAGATGTTGATCAGCATAGAAAAGGTCTAGAAGATTTTTCTCTTCTATTTCCATAAGCCTATTTCTCCATATATTCATAACCTAAATGTTCATAGGCTTTTCGAGTTGCAACACGACCAGTTCTCGTCCTCATGATAAAGCCTTTTTGAATCAAATAAGGTTCATACATATCTTCAACCGTTTCACGCTCCTCAGCAATATTTACTGACAAGGTACCTAGACCGACTGGACCACCACCATACATCTCAATCATAGTTCTCAGAATTTTTTGATCGACATAGTCCAAACCTTCATGATCCACATCTAACATGGAAAGAGCTTGATCCGTGATTGTCTCATCAATCAAACCATTGCCCATAATCTGAGCATAATCTCGAACTCGCTTCAATAGACGGTTGGCAATTCGAGGGGTGCCACGACTACGCAAAGCCAGTTCTTTAGCTGCTTCATGAGTGATATCCATCTCAAATTTCTGCCGTTCGCTCAACAATCTCAGTCAAATCAGCTTCTTCATAGTACTCCATGTGCCCTGTGATACCAAAGCGAGCTCTCAGAGGATTGGACAACATTCCTGCACGCGTGGTGGCACCTATGAGGGTAAACGGTGGTAAATCAAGATGGACACTACGATTAGCATCCCCTGAACCAATCATGATATCGATGTAAAAATCTTCCATAGCACTGTAGAGGACTTCTTCTACTGCCATTGGCAGACGGTGTATTTCATCGATAAAAAGAACGTCACCAGGCTCTAAATCATTTAAAATAGCAACCAAATCTCCTGCTTTTTCAATAACTGGTCCCGAAGTCTGCTTGATATTCACACCCAGCTCATTGGCAATCACAAAAGCCATGGTCGTCTTCCCCAGTCCAGGAGGACCAAATAAAAGAGCATGATCTAAAGCCTCATCCCTTAGTTTTGCTGCTTCAATAAAAATCTTCAACTGATTCTTGACCTTATCTTGGCCAATATACTCCTGCAGATATTGTGGTCGAAGCGTGCGCTCCACCATTTCTTCATCCATCATTTGTTCATTATCTAAAATTCTACTCATGTCACCATTATATCAAAATATCATAGTTTAGGACTATTTTAAATAAAAAAGAGAGCGAGAAACCTTTTTAATGAAGGTTTTCCATCGCTCTCTTTCTTTTTAAACCCAAAGATTAATCAACCTTTTTAGTACGATATAAGAAGACTGAAGCTGCAAGAAGCAGGAAGCCAACAAGAACAGAGAAGGCTGAGGACTCAGCTGTTCCTGTCTTAGGCAATTCTTTCTTCACTTCTTTTTTAGGTTCTTCCTTCTTAGGATCTTCATGCTTATCACCTGATGGTTTTGGTTTTTCTTCAGATGATGTTGGAGGTGTTTTGGCAGCATACGTATTGGTAAAGGTTGGTCCGTTACCAGTAACGGTCGCTACAAGTTTACCATTCGTATCATAAGCAACTTCTACAGTCACTTTGTGAACTGTCTTATCATAAGTCACACCTGCTTCATTACCAGCTTTTTCAGTAATAGTGTATTCATACTTACCTGGTGAAGTGAAGCTTTGTGATTTAAAGGTTACCGAACCATCCGCTTTATTCTTAGCAGTATCCACTACGTTACCTTGATAAGTCAACTCAAATTCAAACTGACCATCTTTCAGCTCTTTACCAGTCAAGACCTTGTTTGCTTGAATAGTTGCAGTGGCTGGAGTTGGTTGTTGCGGATTTGGAGTTGGCGGTGGAGTTGGTGCAGTGTATTTATTCACAAATGCTGGTTTATTACCAGTAATTGTAGATACCAACTTACCTTGGCCATTGTCTGCAACCTCTACGGTTACTGTGTGGACTGTCGTATCGTAAGTAACATTCTCTTCATTGCCAGCTTTTTCAGCAACAGTGTAGGTATGTGTACCTGCTTCTGTATATGTGATTGATGGGAATACAACTTTTCCATCTGCAGCATTTGTTGCCGTGCCGATGACTTTGTCGCCTTCCTTCAATTCAAATTCATATTTACCTGCTTCTAATTCCTTTCCAACTAAAGTTTTTGTTGCTTCAATTGTAATGGTATCAGCAGCTGGAGCTGGTTTTGTATAAGTGTTAGTGAAAACTGGTTGTTCACTAGTGATAGTTGCTACCAATTGACCTTGGCCGTTATCCGCAACCTCTACAGTTACTTCGTGAGTATTTGTATCGTAGGTAACGTTTTCTTCCTTGCCAGCTTTTTCTGAGACGAGATAAGTATGAAGGCCTGGTCCTTTATACTCAATTTCTTTGAAAGTAATGCTACCATCTGCTTTGTTCTTAGCGGTGTCAACAAGATTTCCTTCAGAGTCTTTCAGTTCAAACTCATACTTATCTGCTTCAAGGGCTTTACCGTTTAAAACTTTTTTAGCTTCAATTGCTTTTTTACCTGGTTTTGCAACATAATCGTTTACAAAGACTGGTTTTTCACTTGTAACAGTCGCTTCAAGCTGACCTTGACCATTGTCCACAACCTCTACAGTTACTTTGTGTGAAGTTTTGTCATAAGTTACACCTGGTTCATTACCAGCTTTTTCTGACATAGTGTAAGTATAAGTTCCTGCCTTAGTGTATTCAATTTCTGGGAAACTAATCGAACCATCTGCAGTATTCTTAGCTGTACCAACTACTTTGTCGTTTTCTTTGAGCTCAAACTCATATTTGTCAGCCTCAAGTTCTTTACCATTCAGAACTTTCTTAGCTTCAATTACTGTTTTTCCTGGTTTTGCAGCATAAGTATTGGTGAAGACTGGCTTGTCAGCTGGAACAGTTGCTTCAAGCTGACCGCGTCCATTGTCCGCAACATCTACAGTTACTGTGTGTGAAGCTGTGTCGTAAGTCACACCTGGTTCATTACCTGCTTTTTCAGTAATTGTATATGTATGAGGGCCTGCAGCAGTATACTCAATTGCTGGGAAAACTACTGAACCATCTGCTTTATTTTTAGCTGTACCAACGACTGTATCGCCTTCTTTGAGCTCGAACTCATACTTGTCAGCTTCAAGGGCTCTGCCTTTCAAAACTTTAATTGCTTCAATAGTTGCTGTAGTTGGTTTAGCAGAGTAAGAATTTACAAATACTTTGTTGTCGTATTTAACACTTGCAATCTTTTCTCCATAGACATCTGTTACTGTAACTTCAGCATTAATGGTCTTGTTATCATAAACATAGCCTGGTTCTTTCTCATCTACTTCTTTGATTTGGTATTTGAAAGTACCAGCCTTTGAGAATTTAATTGCTTTAAATTTAACTTGTCCGTCTTTGTTGTTTTTGGCAGTTTCAACCACTTTGCCATCTGGATCAATCAATTGGAAGATGAATTCATCACCTTTCAATGTTCCACCATTCAGTTGCTTTGTAACTTCAAATTCAACTTCAGAAGGGCGAGCACCTGATCCAATTCCTTCAGTAGTTGTTAGAGGAGCAAAGCCATCTACATCATATACACCATCTGATGTTGTCACTTTCACATTGTTGAAAGCTTTCTTGGTGGTATTGTCAACTGGAGCAGTCAAACGAGTACGGTACAAAACATACAGACCTTGTGTACTCAAGTCACCATTACCATTTGGAGTAATAGTGAAAGAATTTGTACCCGTAACATTTACATGTGAAGCATCCAGTCTTGGACGAGCCTCAGCCTTATTCCATTCAGTAAAGTAATATCCAGTAATTTCACTTGCTAAGACTTGACCTTCAGGGATTGTATCCTCAATCTTAACTCCTGTAACAGGTTTTACGTAACGATTGATACGAATACGCCAGTTAACATAATTAGGATCATCAGCATCTTGGACACCCCACTTGGTATAACCAGTAGGATCATCATCTGGTACGATACGAGTCAATCTGTATGTCCCGGCACCAGGAATATCAATGCTGTATTCCTTATTTAACTCGACATCATCCGCCCAAACTACAGTGAATAAAGCAGTCAATTCACGATCTTCTGTCAGATTTGAAGTATTCTTCATTAGTGATGGTCACTGTAGCAGAATTAGTTGCAGCATTTGTCTGCAGTTCTGCAATTTTAGTGGCTCCATCCTTGGCATAGATATCTGTCGTGATGTCACGCTCAACTTTAAACTCTTTTGGCACTTTATAAACCATAAAGTCCCCGTTTTTCAAAGTTGCAGAATTATCAAACTTGTAGGTCGGATTCAGATAGAACTTTCCTTCACCATACTTGGCACCATCAACCAACCGATTATTATTAATGGTTGGAGAGGTTGTCATCGTATAGCTGTTTGACGGCAATTCTTCCGCTTTAACTGTGTAACTTGTTTTTAGTAGAGGTATGAATACCGATACTATTAACAACAGCGTCATAAATGCATGAAAGAGCTTTTTATTCATCTTTTTCACAACATTTTCCTCCTTTATATTTGGGCCCAATCCCTTACTTTATATTATATATTCTTCTATAACACTGTCAAGGATATTTCATCTAATTTTTATGCAATCTATACATAATAAACACGACAAATAGATTTTATACATAAAGTCAAATATAAAGTCATAAAACAGCAGAAAAATGCGACATTTCTTCCTCTTTTTCTATATGCCTACTCCCTTTAACTAGGAAGCTCATGTCTTTATCCTTCGAAAAACAAAAAACCATCAGTCAGAATCAAGGCCTAACTGATGGGGCTATCCAAAAGAATTTTTTATTTATCTAAATGCCACACTTCATCATTGTATTGTTGAATCGTACGGTCAGCTGAGAAGAAACCAGCTTTAGCAATGTTTACAATAACTTTATCCAACCATGCGTCGCGGTTTTCATAGTCAGCAAGCATTTGCTCTTTGACTTTGATGTAGTCTTCCAAGTCAAGGAGAGTCATGAACCAGTCTTTGTTGATCAATTCGTTGTAAAGACGTTCCAAGCGTTCTTTCTTACCTACTGCAAGAACAGCATCACTAACGATGAAGTCAACCAACGGTTTGATAGCTTCACGAGCGTAAAATTCACTTGATTTGTAAGCAGATTTCGCATAAAGATCGATAACAGTTTCTGAATCTTCACCGAAGATGTAAATGTTTTCGTCGCCAACCAACTCAGCGATTTCCACGTTTGCACCATCCATAGTACCAAGAGTCAAGGCTCCGTTCAACATGAATTTCATGTTACCAGTACCTGAAGCTTCTTTGGAAGCAAGTGAGATTTGTTCTGAGATATCACACGCTGGGATAAGGAAGCTTGCTGCAGTAACATTGTAGTTTTCAACCATGACTACTTGCAAGTGTGGAGCTACTGCTGGGTCGTTTGCAATGACTTCTGACAAGCAAAGGATCAAGTGGATAATATCTTGCGCAATTGTGTAAGCAGGAGCTGCTTTACCACCAAAGAAGACAGTAATTGGACGAGCAGGAATGTTTCCAGCCTTGATGTCAAGGTATTTGTGAATCACATACAAAGCGTTCATTTGTTGGCGTTTGTACTCGTGAAGACGCTTGATTTGGATGTCAAAGATAGAGTTTGGATTGATTTCCACACCTTGGTGTTCTTTCAAGTGACGAGCCAATTTACGTTTGTTGTGAGCTTTGATGCTTTCCAATTTTTCCTTGACAGCAGCTTTATCTTCATAAGGCAAAAGATTTTCAAGTTCTTCTGCTTCATGGTGCCAACCATTACCAAGAATTTCATCTAAATAGTGAGAAAGGCGTGGGTTAGCATGCATAAGCCAACGACGGAAAGTAATACCGTTTGTTTTGTTGTTGAATTTTTCAGGGTAGATGTCATAGAAAGCTTTCAACTCTGAGTTCTTCAAGATCTCAGTGTGGAGAGCCGCAACCCCGTTAACACTGTATCCATAATGGATATCCATATGAGCCATATGAACACGGTCATTTTCGTCAATGATTTGGACAGCAGGATCTTTGTAAACTTCCTTGACACGTTTGTCAAGTTCCTTGATAATCGGAACAAGATGAGGAACAACTTCTTCCAAGAATTCTAGCGGCCATTTTTCAAGAGCCTCTGCAAGAATAGTGTGGTTTGTATAAGCAGTCATTGACTTGACAATGTTTACAGCTTCGTCAAATTCCAACCCACGTTCTGTCAAGAGACGGATCAACTCAGGGATAACCATTGAAGGGTGAGTATCATTGATTTGTACAACTGCATAGTCTGCAAGATCATGCAAGTTGCTTCCTTTTTCGATTGCCTCATCAATGATCAATTGCGCACCATTTGAAACCATGAAGTATTGTTGGAAGATACGAAGAAGTTCACCTTGCTTGTCACTATCATCTGGGTAAAGGAAAGAGTCAAGTTACGAGCAATATCTGTCTTGTCAAAATCAATTCCTTCTTCAATCAAGCTAGAGTCTACAGAATCTAAATCGAAGAGGCGCAAACGGTTTTTCTTTTCTGTCTTATAACCTGGTACATCAATGTCATAGAGTGTAGAAGTTAAAGTAAAGTTTGCAAAAGGCACTTGGTAGCTACGAGTAGATTTTACCAACCAGTTTTGATCACTCAACCAGAAGTTAGGGATTGTTGTTTGCTCATTGTTTTTTAACACTTGTTGGAAGAGACCAAAGTGGTAGTTCAAACCTACGCCGTCTCCATTTAAACCAAGAGTTGCGATTGAATCAAGGAAGCAGGCAGCCAAACGGCCTAAACCACCATTACCAAGAGATGGTTCTAATTCAACTTCTTCTACTTCAATCAAATCTTTACCTGCATCAGCCAATTCTTTTTTGACATCATCATAAAGGCCGAGGTTGATCAAGTTGTTTGACAAAAGTTTACCAATCAGGAACTCAGCAGAAATATAGTACAATTTCTTCTTTGAATCATTGACAGGTTTAGTTGCACTGTATTCTTTTGTATAGTTCAAAAGAGCAGTATAGAGTTCTTCATTAGTACAATCAGCAATTGTTTTTTGATACGCGTTTTGCACGTATTGCTGTAATTTAGACATTTTTTTCTCCTTTAGAATTCTGATTTACATTATTTTTGGGTTTAAGTTTTGTATTAATTCGGCGATAAATAGTTGTTAGAGAGAGCAACTCTGCCTCTACTTCTTTAGACAGTTCGTCTTCTGTCATACGCCATTGCCAGTTGCCACCAATAGTAGATGGCAAGTTCATCCTTGCAGAACCATCTAATTCCAGTAAATCTTGCATGGTTGCAATCGCCATATAGCTAACAGAAGCAAAGATTGTACGAAGCATAGCATGAGGAACTGTTTCATATTCTTTACGGTTAGTATAAACAGCTAGGTATTCCCGTGTCGGATCGTCAATCTCATCCTTATACCAGCCAAGAACAGTATTATTATCATGAGTTCCTGTATACATTACTGAGTTATGAGGTGCCAAGTGTGGGCTATCAATGCTTTCGTCATCTGGATTGAAGGCAAACTGCAAAATCTTCATTCCTGGAAAACCAGTCTTCTCACGAAGCTCAATGACTTCATCAGTCATAAAGCCTAGGTCTTCCGCAATGATATTCAGTTCTCCCAAAGCTTCTTTCACAGCTTTAAAGAGAGCATATCCAGGGCCTTTTACCCACTTACCCGTTGCAGCTGTTTCTGAATCCGCTGGGATTTCCCAATAAGATTCAAATCCGCGGAAATGGTCAATACGAACGATGTCATAAATCTTAAAGCTTTCACGCAGACGCTCAACCCACCAAGAATAGCCATCTTTATCCATAGCTTTCCAGTCATAGATTGGGTTCCCCCAAAGCTGGCCTGTTTCTGAGAATTCATCAGGCGGACATCCTGCCACGCAAGTTGGTTTACCAACAGCGTCTGTTTTAAAGAAATGTGGTTGTGCCCAAACATCAGCACTGTCTGCTGCTACATAGATTGGCATATCTCCGACAATCTCAATATGATGCTTATTCGCATAATCTTTTAAAGCTAGCCATTGTTGGAAGAAGAAGTATTGAGTGACACGATGGTATTCCATCTGTTCGCTCAGGCGCTCACGGTAATCAGCCAAGGCCTCTGGCTTACGCAGGCGAATGTCTTCATCAGACCACTCTGTCCACGCCGCCAAATCAAAGTGCTCTTTGATTGCCATGTAGTCAACATACAGGTCTAACCAGTTGGCATTGTCTGCCACAAATTTTTTATAAGCCTTCAAATCAGAGCTTTGAAGGAAATTTTTAACAGCTTTTTCCAATAGTGGCCGACGTGCTTCGAAAATCTTAGCATAGTCAACAGCTTTTGGATCACTTCCAAAATCCACACCATTTAAATCACTTTCTTGAAGCAAACCTTCCTTTATAAGAAGATCTAAGTCAATAAAGTGTGTATTTCCTGCAAAGGCGGAAAAAGATTGGTAAGGAGAGTCTCCATAGCTAGTCGTGCCTAACGGCAAAATCTGCCAGTAGCGTTGCTTAGTTCTTACCAAGAAATCTACAAAATCATACGCACTTTTCCCAAAAGAACCAATTCCGTATTTCCCTGGCAAAGAAGAAATATGCATGAGAACACCACTTTGACGTTCTTTCATCTTGTCACCTCAATATTTTTCTTAGTTAAAATCTACGTTTTGTTCAACGAAAACGTTTGCGTAGTTCGATTATATCTGTTTTTAGTTTTCTATGCAACCATTTTATAAAAATTTTTTCAATTCTTCAAGAGAATCATCTAACTTTTTCTTTTTTTCTTCTATAATATTGACAAATAATTTGTCGGATAAAAAAATATTTTTTTGATTTTTTTGGAAAAAAATATCTTGCAAACGGTTACTTTTTTTGTGATATAATTTTTTTCAGTTTAAGAAAACGTTTGCGTAAACTTAAATGTAAATTATTACTTTTTTTATTCTTAGGAGGAATAAACATGAAAAACAAAGCTCTTAAAAGTGCTGCTGTATTGGGTACTGTTGCTGTAGCTAGCTTTATTTTAGCTGCTTGTGGTAGCAAGGCTTCTTCAACTAAATCATCTGAGTCTGGTGATAAAAACGTTACAGTTTATGTTGAAGAGCAGTACAAGGCTTACATGGAGAAAGCTGCTGCAGCTTTTGAAAAAGAAACTGGTTCAAAAGTCACTATTAAGACTGGTGACCAAATGGGTGGATTGGACAACCTTTCACTTGACAACCAATCTGGTAAAGCTCCTGACGTTTTGATGGCGCCATATGACCGTGTAGGTAGCCTCGGTACTGATGGACAATTAAACGAAGTAAAACTTAGCAAAGGTAGCAAAACTGACAAAACAACTGAATCACTTGTTACAACTGGTGGAAAAGTCTACGGAGCACCTGCTGTTATCGAAACACTTGTAATGTACTACAACAAAGATTTAGTTTCAAAAGCTCCAACTACTTTTGCTGAATTGGAAGAACTTGCAAAAGATAGCAAATATGCGTTTGCTGGTGAAGATGGTAAAACATCTGCATTCCTTGCTGACTGGACTAACTTCTACTATGCATACGGACTTCTAGCTGGTAACGGTGGTTACGTATTTGGTGACAACGGTAAAGATCCTAAAGATATCGGTCTTGCTAACGAAGGCGCAATCAAAGGTATCGAATACGCTAAAACTTGGTATGCAAAATGGCCTAAAGGAATGCAAGATACTGAAGGCGCTGGAAACTTGATCCAATCACAATTCCAAGGTGGAAAAACTGCTGCTATCATCGATGGACCATGGAAAGCATCTGCTTTGAAAGAAGCTAAAGTAAACTATGGTGTTTCAACTATCCCAACTCTTCCAAACGGAAAAGAATACGCTGCTTTCGGTGGTGGTAAAGCTTGGGTTATCCCAACTGGTGCCAAAAACCCAGAAGTTGCTCAAAAATTCGTTGACTTCTTGACTTCAACTGATCAACAAAAAGCATTTTACGATGCTACTAACGAAGTACCTGCTAACACAGAAGCTCGCGAGTACGCAGTAAGCAAGAAAGATGAACTGACAGACGCAGTTGTTAAACAGTTCCAATCAGCTCAACCAATGCCAAACATCTCTGAAATGAGTACAGTTTGGGATCCAGCTAAAACTATGTTGTTCGATGCTGTAAGCGGTAAAAAAGATGTTAAAACTGCTGCTGACGATGCAGTGAAATTAATCAAAGATACTATCGCTCAAAAATACGCTGACAAATAATAAAGAACTCTAGGGGTGGGAATTTTCCCTACCCCTTCTTTATTAAAAAGCTATTAAAACAACTACGGGTTTCTTAAAAATTTTGAAAAAAGAGAAATATTTTCTAATATTTAGTTTTATATTCTCTGCTTTCAAAATTTTTAGCCCCTCTTTGAATCTTATTCAGGAGACAAATATGACTAGACAACAGAACCCAAGTAAAGCCTTGTTGCTGTCCCTGATTCCAGGACTTGGACAAATTTATAACAAACAGAAAGCCAAGGGGTTCATCTTCTTAGGTGTGACACTGGCCTTTCTAATCTATTTCTTTGCGATCGCTTCTGGTGAGCTAGGAAATCTTATCACACTTGGTGAAATGCGCGGACGCGACAACTCCCTCTTTATGTTGATCCGTGGTGCCTTCCACTTAATTATCGTGCTGGTTTATTTCCTATTTTATGCCTTCAACTTAAAGGACGCTCACACAACAGCTAAACGCTGGAATAACGGTATTCCGGTTCATACGACTCTGAAAGAAATGATTCACAGCATCTATGAAAATGGTTTCCCATACTTGCTGATCATCCCTTCTTATGTAGCTATGACCTTTGCTATCATTTTCCCTGTATTGGTAACTCTTCTGATTGCTTTTACAAACTATGATTTCAAACATTTGCCACCAACTAAATTGCTTGACTGGGTTGGTTTGACAAACTTCAGCAACATTTGGAGTCTCAGCACCTTCCGTTCAGCCTTTGGTTCTGTCCTATCTTGGACTATCATCTGGGCTTTATGTGCTTCAACTTTACAAATTGTTATCGGTATTTTCACAGCTATTATTGCTAACCAGCCTTTCATCAAAGGAAAACGCATCTTCGGTGTTATCTTCCTACTTCCTTGGGCGGTACCAGCTTTCATTACAATCTTGACTTTCTCAAATATGTTTAATGATAGTATCGGTGCCATCAACACCCAAGTTATTCCTTTGCTTAGCAAGGTATTGCCTTTCTTGAACAATACCCTCATCCCTTGGAAAACAGATCCTACTTGGACCAAGGTTGCCTTGATTATGATGCAAGGTTGGCTAGGATTCCCATACATCTACGTCTTAACTTTGGGAATTCTGCAATCCATTCCAAATGATTTATATGAAGCAGCTTATATTGATGGAGCAAATGCTTGGCAAAAATTCCGCAACATTACGCTACCAATGATTTTAGCTGTTGCTGCGCCAACTCTTATCAGTCAGTATACCTTCAACTTCAATAACTTCTCTATCATCTACCTCTTTAATGCGGGTGGACCTGGTAGTGTCGGTGGAGGCGCTGGTTCAACAGATATCTTGATTTCTTGGATTTATCGTTTAACTACTGGTACTGCACCTCAGTACTCAATGGCCGCAGCCGTAACCTTGATTATCTCAATTATCGTTATCGGTATTTCAATGATTGCTTTCAAGAAACTACACGCATTTGACATGGAGGACGTCTAAGATGAATAATTCTGTAAATTAAAACGTCACTTTAATCATTTTCTGACTTACCTGTATCTCGTAGCTCTGTCAGTAATCATTATTTATCCTCTATTAATTACGATTACATCAGCCTTTAAAACTGGTAACATTGTCGCCTTCAAACTTGATTTTAATATCGATTGGAGTTTTGACAACTTCAGCAGGCTCTTCTCTGAGACACTCTACGGAACCTGGTACCTCAATACGGTCATCATTGCTGTCTTGACAATGATTGTGCAAACCAGTATAGTAGTTTTAGCTGGTTACGCATACAGCCGCTATAACTTTATCGCCCGCAAGCAAAGTTTGGTCTTCTTCTTGATTATCCAGATGGTACCAACCATTGCTGCCCTCACCGCCTTCTTCGTCATGGCTTTGATGTTGAATGCTTTGAACCAAAACTGGTTCCTCATCTTCCTTTATGTTGGTGGAGGAATTCCAATGAATGCTTGGCTGATGAAAGGTTACTTTGATACCGTTCCAATCTCTCTTGATGAGTCAGCTAAACTAGATGGTGCCGGCCATTTCCGACGCTTCTGGCAAATCGTCCTTCCTCTGGTTCGTCCAATGGTTGCTGTACAAGCACTTTGGGCATTCATGGGACCATTTGGAGACTATATCTTATCTAGTTTCCTCCTTCGGGATAAAGAATTCTTTACAGTTGCAGTCGGTCTGAGAACATTTGTCAGCGATGTTAAAAATATGAAAATCGCCTTCTTTGCCGCAGGAGCTATCTTAACAGCTCTTCCAATCTGTATCTTATTCTTCTTCCTACAAAAGAACTTTGTATCTGGTTTAACAAGCGGTGGTGACAAGGGATAATCTTGTCCCACCCTGTTTTTTGTCGGACGACTATAAAAATTAGAAAGAGCTACTATGTACCCCTACCCTTTTAATTATTTTTCAAGTATTTTTCAATTTAAAAAAGCTTTTACTAACCGCAAACTTTTGTCTTGGTTCCAACTGATTTTTACTAGTCTTTTCTTAATTTCTTTGACCTTGATTCCTTTGGCATTGCAGACTGCTGCCAAAGAGAGCTATCCATTAGATACCTTTATCGATCAAGTTTTTCAGCCTTTAGATGAGTCTGCTATGAGAGAGCTTAGCAATCATGTTCAGATCAAAGACGGCCAACTAACTTATGATAGTCACTTTGGTGTACAAAAAAATAAAGCCGGCCAGGTTATTATCGGACATCACAAGGATACCAGACCAGGGGACAAGTTAACGCTTTATTTTGATAAGGATCATCTCCTGATCAGTAAAAGCAAGAAAGAGTTAGCAGCCATTCGTTACCAGGCAATCAACCAGGAAGCTTTAAAGGATAAGAAAAGCTTGAGCGAGGCCATTTCCAAAGATTGGTTCCAGCAAAACCGTTTGATTATTAGCCTCTTTTTACTCTTGGTATCTGGCCTGCTCTTGACCTTTAACTTCTTCATTGTAACCTTTGGAGCCAGTCTCTTCCTTTATCTGACTAAAAAATCTAAACTCTTTTCATTTAAAAAGTTCAAGGAATGTTATCATTTTACTCTAAACTGTCTTGGACTTCCGACTCTGATCGCCGTTTTTTTCGGCATCTTGGGCCAGCCTTTGACAACCATGATTATGATTCAAAATATTCTCTTTGTGTTGTTCCTTGTTATCACCTTTTATCGTACGCATTTCCGTGATGAAAATTAGGAGGTCATCATGCCTGTTACTATTAAAGATGTTGCCAAACTAGCTGAGGTTTCGCCCTCAACTGTAACCCGTGTTATCCAGAACAAGTCTACAATTAGTGATGAGACAAAAAAACGGGTTCGCAAGGCTATGAAGGAACTGAATTACCATCCAAATCTGAATGCCCGCAGTCTGGTCAGCAGTTATACTCAGGTCATCGGCCTCGTCTTGCCAGATGATTCAGATGCTTTCTACCAAAATCCATTTTTCCCATCCGTTCTGCGAGGAATCTCACAAGTAGCTTCTCAGCACCAATACGCTATTCAAATCGCTACTGGTAAAAACGAGAAAGAACGGATGACAGCTATTTCCCAAATGGTACACGGTCGTCGGGTAGACGGACTTATTTTCCTTTATGCTGAAGAAAACGACCCTCTGGTTCGGATGGTTTATGAGGAACAATTTCCTTTTCTTATTCTAGGAAAATCTCTTTCTCCTTTTATTCCGTTGGTTGATAATGATAACATCCAAGCAGGATTTGATGCAACTGAATATTTCATTAAAAAAGGTTGCCGTCATATTGCTTTTATCGGAGGAACTAAAAGGCTCTTTGTAACCCAAGACCGTTATACCGGCTACGAAAATGCCTTAAAAGAACATCATCTGGAATTAGATCCTCAGAGCACTGTCTTTGTCACAGAATTTTTGGAAGAAAAAGGTTACCAGTTTACCAAGCGCTTGCTAGCAAAAAATCCAAATATTGATGCCATCATCACTACAGATAGCTTGCTGGCATCTGGTGTTTGTGATTTTCTCTCTTCACAAAACTTAACTATCCCAGTCCTTTCTTTTGATTCGGTGGATCCAAAGTTAGACTTGGCTGCCTATGTTGATATCAATACCCTAGAACTGGGTAGAGTGTCCTTCCAAACCATCCTACAGATCATCAATGATACCAAGGAAAATCGGAAAATCTGCTATCGCCAGCTGATTTCTCATAAAATTATCGAACGGTAAATTGGTATTCTCATCGGAACGTAAACCGAAATACTAAAAACACGAAAATGGGACCTCAATCCCAGATAAAAAATAACAACCGTAGTTACATTCAAGTTAAACTACGGTTGTACTTCTCTTTGGCCTTGCATTTTTATGTTTGGCAATCATTTAGACTTACTATTTAATTTTTTACTGGCAGCCTCTGATGGTACATGCGCTTCTGGGGCTAGCTTATCTTGTATAAAGGAGATTTATGTCTTTTAGAACCTTTCAAGCTTATTTAGATAATACACGACTGATTAATCTTCAGTTACCCATCATTTATGATGCTAAGGACCTGTCCTTTACTTTGGAATCTGACGACCAGGTGATTCCTCTGACTATTCAAACATGCAAATCTTCTACCGAACATTGCCTCTACAGCCTGACTTTGGAAGAAGATATCGATTTGGAACAGCATTATCTCGTCTACGACCAGGACCGCAATAAAACTGTTCTAGCATTCCGACATATTGTCCAAGAACCGATTTTTGATCAAATCTTCGACTACGACCAGGATGATCTTGGTGCAACTTATTCTTCGAAGGCTACTTCTTTTGCATTTTGGGCTCCTATTTCCGAACAAGTCCTTATCAAGTTGAAAAAAGATGGCAAAGAGACTATCTGGCCCCTCCTTCGCCAGGAAAAAGGCGTTTGGAAAACAACGATTCCTGGTAATTGGGAGAGAGCTAGCTACACCTATCTTCACAAGGTCAATGGTCAGTGGCTGGAAGTACATGATCCTTATGCCCTTTCCTCTGAAGCCAATTCTGGTGCTAGCTTTATTATTGATCCAAAGAAACTACTCAATACAACTGGAGTTAAGCGGGCTAAAACCCAGATAAGCCCGACTAAAGCCGTCATTTACGAGATGAGTGTTCGCGACTTCTCTAGCCAAAAGGTGGCTGGCTTTAAAGAACCGAGCACATTCCGAGCACTGACAGAGTCTCCCAAGCTAGGCAAACGTAAAATTGGTATGCAGCACTTGCTAGATCTGGGAATCACCCATATCCAGCTTATGCCTGTTTATGATTTTGGTAGTGTAGATGAGAAACACCCTGAACAAGTCTACAATTGGGGCTATGATCCTGTTCAGTATAATGTTCCTGAAGGTAGTTTTGCCAGTGACCCTGAGGACCCTTATGCACGCATTCTAGAATTGCAGGAATCTATCGCTGCCTACCATGAGGCAGATATGAGTCTGATCATGGACGTCGTATACAATCACGTTTACGATGCGGATAGCTTTGCTTTTGAAAAGATTGTTCCTGGTTATTTCTATCGCTTGGATGAACAAAAACAACGAACCGACGGAACTTTCTGTGGTAACGATGTTGCTAGTGAAAGGGCCATGGTCCGTCGCTTCATCAAGCATTCGGTCAAGCAATGGGTGAATCTCTATGGCTTTGACGGTTTCCGTTTTGACCTCATGGGTATTTTAGATATCCAAACTATGAATGAGCTAGCAGAAGAGCTAAAAGCGAGCTACCCAAATGTCTATCTCTACGGAGAAGGCTGGAAAATGGCGACTGGTTTGGAATCAGACCTCCTAGCCCACCAGTATAATGCGGCAGAATTGACTGATTATGGCTTTTTTAGCGATAATTTCCGTGATACCATCAAAGAAACCATCTTAAATAAGCAAAGACTGACTGGATCCGAATGGACTTCCAGCATGGCTAATATCCTAACAGCTAATGTCGGTTTAGAAACAGCAAGCCATTTCCAAAGTCCTCAACAGGCCATTAACTACACTGAGTGTCATGACAATGCAACTATCTTTGACTACTTTAAAATGGAAGATCCAAACATCAGTCAAAAAGAACGTTTGGCAAGTGCTCGCTTGGCCTTACACTTGGTCTTGCTTGCTCAGGGAGTTCCTTTCCTCCATAGTGGGCAAGAATTCTTCCGCCACAAAGACTTGCTAGATAATAGCTACAACATCCCAGATACTATTAATCGTCTGGACTGGCAAAGCTTACTCAACTACGAAGAAGATGTTGACTTCATTCGTGAATTAATCAGCTTCCGAAAAGAACACCCTCTACTCAGCCTCGAAAGTCGAGAAGAAATCTTGGAAGCTTGCCAAGTTGAGTGGCTCAATGATTCACTGGTCAGGTATCAGATTTCACAGCAAGATGAACAAATGACCATCTTGATCAACTTTGGTTCAAAAGATCAGACCTACCAAAACGAACTAGGTCAGGAAGTCTTTCTATCCTACCCAGCCATTAGTAGCCACAAAGCTATCGCTCCCTTAGCTGACAGCTATGTTGTTCCTGCTAAGCAAGTCCTAGTCCTAAAATAAATAAAAAGCACGTCTCAATCTAAGAGACGTGCTTTGACTTTTCTGATGTGAGCTAATTTAAAGCTGATAGAGTTCTGCGATCTTATCACCGACACGGCTGATATCATTTTGCAGACCACGAAGCTCAAAAGTATCTAACAGAGGAAAGCCAAAACGCTGAGAATATTGCTTTGCTGTTAAACAATACTGGTTGTTGAAATTACGGTTGCCACTGCCTACGATACCGAAACATTTTTTATAGTTCTCTTCATATTCAATAAAGGCTGCTAAATCATTGGTTAAAATCTCAACATCACCAGAGTCCACTCCGTTTCCACCCTCTAAATAAGTCGGTAGGAAGGCTACAAACTGATTGTCCATAGCAAAGAAATCCCGGCCTTCTTTGACCAAATCCTTAATATTGACCTGTTCTACTTCAAGATCCACATGACCTTCTTGCAAATAGGCCGTCAGACGCTTGATAAAGCTCGCTGTATTCCCACTTAAACTAATATACACTAAGGAAACCTTTGCCATTCTATCCTCCTAAAACTAAAAATAACATCTATCCTTTTCTTAAAATTGTAAGACGATAAATGTTATTTGTCAAATTTTAAATAGGTTCCTTTTTCACTTCCAAGTCATTCTGCTGACGCCAAGTATAAAAGAGGACAATAGCTAAAAAGAGGATATTCAGTAAGAGTCCGACTATGGTTACAGCCTTAGGGATCATCATGATTGATTCGCGAATCGCTGGATCACTAAAATAATGATAGAGTGGCTGAGAAGATAGATAATCATAAGCCATGACAAGAATGGTAAAGACCGAGTAGACAGAGTATAGGATGTTGGCTAGAAGAAGATTCTTTTTGATCAACAATACAAGTACTGCCGCCAATAAAAGAAGACCCACAAATAAATCAGAGCTTGACTCATACTATGATTCAGATCAAAAACCACATTATAAAACCGATTATACTGCTGGGCTACCTCACCTTTTAGCTGCATAACTTCTGCGGGATTCTCTAGTCTTTTTCCTGCAAGAAGGTCCCAGAGACTAAGTAGAGCACCAAAGGCTGAAATCAACCAACACACGTACAAATAAATTGCTTTCTTTTTCATATTAACCCTCTATTTCTTCTAAAATAATAGAATCCGAAGACCATCGAAAGGGGAAACTGAATGAAGTTTAGAGATTGCATTTTCAGGAGACAGGCATACTCTTAAAATAGTTTGTGTAATGCTAAAAAGATTTTCTTGCCTTCGGATTTCTATACATTCATTATAAATAGCTTTTAAAAAAAGATGCACTAAAACTTCTAAAATGCCTCCTATTCTTCTTCAAAAGCCTCTTTTTCAAAAAATCACAGCCTTCTAGCTTGAAAAGAAAGGCTTTGTGATAGAATAAAGCTATGAAACGAGATTACCAAGAGATCCAATGGCTCTTTTTTGATATAGGTTCAACTCTAGTTGATGAAGAAAAAGCTTATGAAGCCAGAATAAAAACTGCCATTTCTGGAAAGAATATTTCTTATCAACTCTTCTATAACAAGATGCTCAGCTATTTTAAGGAAAATAAAAAAGGTGACTTAGAAGCACTCAGCTTCTATGGACTGGAGCGACCTGCTTGGAGAACGGACTTAGAGACTCTCTATCCGCAAACCAAAGGAATATTAGAGCAACTAGGGCAAGATTATAAGTTGGGAATTATCGCTAATCAATTACCTGGCCTAGAACAGCGCTTGAACGCTTTTGGAATTTTAGACTACTTTAGCGCTATCTTCTCGTCCGCTGATCTTGGACTGGCCAAGCCCGACCCTGCTATTTTCAGGCTGGCCTTACAAAAGACTAACTGCCTACCTCATCAAGCTATTATGATTGGCGACCGCTTGGATAATGATATCGTTCCTGCCAGAAGAATAGGCATGAAAACCATCTGGATCAAACAAGGCTTCAGTCGCCTAGCTCAAGTCAAAAATCTTGAAGAAGGAGCGGACTGGACCGTCGAAAAACTGACTGATTTACTGCCCATCCTCTTGTCCTAGCTGGCCTTGTCTTTCGGAACGTTCTATTGTATAATATAGTCATTTTAAACAGGAGGTCTTTCTATGAAAAAACTCACACCTGGTATGCACATTCGGGTCGTCAGCCCCTCGTCGTCAATCGAACACATCGGTGGCTTTGAGGCCAATCTAGCCGCCAAGGAGCGCTTGGCAAAGTTAGGATTTACCGTATCTTTTTCGGAACATTATCTGGAAAATGATATGCTAGGCTCTGCCTCCATTGAAAGTCGAGTGGCAGACATTCATGCTGCCTTTTCGGATGACTCCGTTGATGCCATCCTGGCCACCATCGGTGGATTTAACTGCAATGAGCTCCTGCCCTATCTGGACTTTGAGTTGATTGCTAGAAATCCTAAGATTTTCTGTGGCTACTCGGACACAACAGCCTTGCTCAGCGCTATCTATAGTAAGACTGGCATGAAAACCTACATGGGACCGTCCTACTCCAGCTTTAAGATGGAAGCCCTGCAGGACTATCAGACCGAGAGCTGGCTCAAGGCCGTCAGCCAGACTTCTTATGAATTGACTCCTAGTGAAAAATGGGGCGACAATGCTTGGTATCTGCCCGATGCCCCACTGACCTTCCGTGAGACGGAGTGGAAAGTTTATCATCACGGACAAGCCCAAGCCACTGTTATCGGCGGTAATCTCTCCACCTTCTCGCTCCTGCGTGGAACACCCTATGCTCCGACAGACGACAACTATGTCCTCTTTGTTGAAGAGGCGGAGGAAGATGATTATGTGGAGTTTGAACGCAATCTAGCAGCCCTCCTTCAGGCCTATCCTAACCCACAGGCCCTTCTCATCGGTCGCTTTCCAAAGAATGTCAGATGACAGAGGAGCTGCTCCTTTATATCTTGGACAAACATCCAATTCTAAAGACGATTCCCGTCCTCTATGACTTGGACTTTGCCCATACTCAGCCACTCTTTACCATTACCATCGGCGCTCAAGTGACCGTGGATACGGAGACGATGTTGATTAGAATTGATGAATAGTAAGAACTCCTCATTCCAACTGGAATGAGGAGTTCTTGTTTTGAGGGATGCTAGAATGAAGCTACAAGTTTAGTGACCTCCTGGGGCGCCACCTCCGCCAGGGCCATCAGCTGTGATTTCAGTTCGAGTTTCACCATTGACTGTAATGGTTCCACCTGTGTAGGTAGCCGTGCCGTCAAAGTCAAAGGCAGAGACTGTAGAAGTAATGTCTAGATTCCCTCCTGTCATGATGATATCACCGTTAGAGTCAAGAGCATCGGTGTCCCCTTGACCAACCTCGACCTTGATGTCACCACCTGTAATTTTAATAAAGATGTCAGCTCCTGTTACCTTACTTGAGGCATTGATCCCATCATCGGAAGAGTAAAGATTTACTTTGCCACCATTAATGGTCACGTTGGTTCCCTCCAGTGCTTCAACACTTGACTCAACTGTAATCGTACCACCGTCAATTACTGCTGTATTAGATGCGTGGATCCCGTCGTCACCAGCATTAATGGTGATCGTACCAGATTGGATATAAAGATTTCCAAGTGTTGTATCTTCATCATTGTCAGCGTGAAGAGCATCTTCAGTTGCCGTCAGATTCAAGGTCGCATCCTTGATATTCAACGCGTCATTGGCAGAAAGAGCATTTTTATAGCCTTTGACGGTATAGGTTCCGCCAGTAATACGCAAATCATCATTAGACTCGACTGCATTGCCATAGTTGCCTTCAATCGTCAGACTACCCGAACCATTGAAAGTCAGGTCATCCTTACTGTATATGGCTGCATCATAGTCTATATTGGTGTGGTTAGCAGAGTCAGAAATGCTATTCTTACTTCCTTCTGCGAGGGTAATGGAGGTCTTGTCCGCACTTTCAACAACAATCGCAGCGTCTGTCCCTTTCATGGTCACACCATTCAAGACGATTTGGACCTTGTCTTGGTCTCCAGCTTTCACAACTATTTGGACATTTTCACTGCTACCAGACAGGACATAAGTACCCGCAGCTGTAATTGTTACGGTAGACCCAGATACCTCTGCACCGTCGCCAGATACCTTAGCTGTTGAGCCGCTTAAACTCACCTTTGTAGCACTTGATTCGTCATATGAGGCGTCTTGGTCCCGATCAGTGAAATAACTCGTTGAAGCTGTTGAGGCTTTGATTGAAGATGTTTTACTAGTGGTTGAACTAGTAGTTGTGCTGGTGCTAGCAGCGCTGGACTTGCTAATCAAGCTACAGGCTCCCAAGCTGGCTGTCAACAGAACCAGTGGGACCATTAGCTTTACTTTTCGAAAAATTGTTTTTTTACTTGTTTTCATGATAGGCCTCTTTCTATTTCTTTTATAATTCATTTTCTTTTGTGATGAATCGACTGATAGCAATCTCTAGATTGCCATTGCGGGTCCGAAGAGCATCCATCAACTCTTTCTCTGTCATCTTACCATTCAGTTGGATGATATACTTGAGTTTAAACAGACTCCCCATATCTGATGTCTTCACAGAAGCTAGCTCTAGATGATTGGTCGCTTTATCAAATATCATCAAAGATAGATTCATAATCTAAACTTTCAGGAATAACAATGGTCAACTGGCGGATAGAATGTTTCATTTGTCCAAAGTTGATGGTTTTAAGAAGGATAATCGCTACAGACATAATCAAGGTAAAAGCTCCTGCAAAGACCAGGTAGCCCATACCAATCGCAATCCCGATAGTCATAGCCAGGAAAATTGAGACCAACTCCTTGGCGCCACCTGGAGCCGAACGGAAACGAATCAAGCTGAAGGCCCCCATCACAGCAACCCCAGCACCCAGACTACCATTTACCAAGAAGATGACAACAGCAATCAAGGTCGGCAATAGGGCTAGACTCATGACAAAGGACTTGCTGTAGACAGTTTTATACTGGTAGACCTTGGCCACAACCAAACCTAAGACTAAGGCAACACCGATTGCCCCCATCATAGTCAATGGTTTTACGGCCGTACTAGTAAACGTCATTAAATAATTGATTTAGCATGGTTTACAACTCCTTTGTAGTCTGTGGTTTTTTTATAGGCTACGCCATATTTAGAGAAGGATTTTGGAAAGACCTGATGATGGCCCAAAATCTCACTCAACCAGAGAGGATAAGCTCCTGGAACCTTGATTTCCATGATGACATAGCCTTCTGGTAAGAGCTTGTCTCCATGCTTGCCATCTAATAAACTTAAAGCCTCTGATCGATAAGTCAAATCATAGTCAATGGTAATCCGCACATTTGGATCTTCTATGCCTTTCATGGAATAGCGATTATAGTAGATATACATCATGGGCTGAACCTTTTGATAACGAGCCATGAGCCAGTCAATCTCCTCGCGGATCTGTGAATCATCTGTCTGACCTCGATTACCCGCTAGATAGGCCTCCGCCGCCAGCAAGTCTGTTGAAATCCGGCGCTTATAGACGATTTTTCGCACTTTCTTTTTGATTTCCAAGAAAACCTGGCTGTCTTCTGATGGTGTTTCATCGTAAGTCCGTACCCGCAATTTTTCTTTAAAATAAGGTTTTTCTAGAGATTCACGAATCATTTGGAAGGTAGGAGTATCGTAGTAAAGATTGCTGATGGTTGAATATGCATGGTCGTCTTCTACCATGTGTTCCTCAAACTCCGTCAGCAAATTTGCTAGAACCTCCTTTGAAATAACGTATTTTGTTTCAAATCGCTGGAATTTATCTTTAAATGTTTTTTTAGCCATAGGACATCTCCCTTTCTCGCTGCTTGATTATTTACTTGGTTATTTTAAGTAGCAAAGCTTAAAAGAAATCTAAAAAAAACTTAAAGAAAACAAAACATCTCCCTTTTCAGGAGATGTTGCTTAGATAAAAAGGAAAAGAAAGATAGATCTCTCTTTTCCTCTTAAGATTCCGTCAAAAGACTAGACTCTTTCTTTGTTATCTGTTTGATAGACCAAGACTCCAGCAACCATAAATAGCACTAAGACTATCATCAGGAAGCCGACTTGTCCCCCAATCTGTCCCCCCATAGAAATAGTTTGACGAAGACCAGATACCGAGTAACTCATCGGTAGCCAAGGATTGATGGCTTGGAAGATCTTATTGGTCAGCTCAAGCGGATAGGTCCCTGCACTAGAAGCCAGCTGCAAGAGCAAGAGAATCAGAGAAGCAAAGGCTCCGAGTTTGCTATCCCATGTTACTAAGGCCGTCACAAGAGCCATGAAGGTCATGCTGGTTAAGATAATCAAACCAAGAGTTGCCAATTCATGGTTGGCAGATAATCCTATCAAATGGACAGCAGCGTAAACCAACACCCCAGCTACAACTGAAATTACACCATTTACTTCTAGGCGTGCTTTGAACCATTCCCATTTGGTCTTTGGTTCTTTTCCTGAAGGAAGTGTGCTAAAGATGATATTGGTTGAAATAGCAGCTACAAAGAGGGCTACAGAAATCATATAAGGAGCCATCCCTATTCCGTTTTTCTCAACCTTATCTCGGTCTGTCTTGTGAAGGCTGAGTGGATCTGCTAGGATCTTGGCATTATCCTCCTTAGTTGTGACTGTTGATAGCTTATCACCTGCTTCTGTCAGACCACTAGCCAAGCTCTCGCTCCCACTGGTTAAGGATGATAGTTTATTCGTCAACAGACTGCTACCATCGACCAGTTTTCCTGATCCATTAGCCAATTGGCTTGCACCATCTACTAATTTCCCGAAATTAGCTGTCAGTTCAGGTGATTTAGAGGCCAATTGACTTGCTCCAGCTGATAGAGTTGCTGAGTTTGTTAGTAAGCTAGAATTATTAGCGGCTAATCCACTAGCTCCTTCCGAAAGTTTATTGACAGCATTTGTATAATCCGTCACTCCTTGAGCTAATTGACCGGCGCCACTTGATAATTTTTCATTTAAGCTATCTACACCAGAAGCAATTTGACCGGCTCCTCCACTAGCTGTTTCAAGCCCAGCGCTAACCGTAGACAAGCCACCATAGAGACCATTGATCATGTTGGCTGCTTGTGGCAATACCTGATTAGAGACAGCCCCCAGCTGAGCTAACTGTGTTTGGCTGGCAGTCTTTCCTGCTTCCAGACTGGTCTTCATGGTCATCACTTCTGATAAATGGTCTGAGCAGATTGATCACTACCCGCTTGGCTACCACTAACCGCCGCATCAATCTCCGCCTTGGCCTCTTCAGAAAGACTCTGATATGCACTTGTTCCTTGGACATTGGCTAGGGCAGCTGTTTTAACAGCTTGATTGTCATTGATGATATTTTGAGCAGATGCTGCTATATTCGTCAAGGATGCCTCAATATTTTCTGTTGAAGCTGAAGTTCCTGAGAGAGACGCCTGAATGCTTGCATTTAACTGGTTCAGAGCAGCTGTCAAATTGCTGACATTTTCCTGATTGCTAGTAAGACTCATATCTACCGATTCCTTCAGAGCAGTTAAACCAGTATTGAGCTTGGACGCTCCGCTAGCCAAAGCTTGGACACCAGCACTTGATTGAGTGAGTTGTTGGACACCTCCTACTAGATCAGCTGAACGCTCCGAAAGCTGATTGGCACCCGATGCAATAGTGGCTACCCCATTTGCATAAGTTGTTAACCCTTCTGACAAGCGATTAACTCCTGCTGATACTTGTGCAACAGCTCCTGTATAGGTTTCTAAACCTGAGTTTAATTGACCTGCTCCATCTGCTAAACTGATAGTGGCCTGATTCAGAGTTTTTAAGTTATCCGTAATGGTCTGGCTACCCGCACCCAACTGCTGGCTACCCGAAGCTAATTGCTGGGCTCCATCTGAGGCCTTATTCATTCCCGTCTTTAGCTCTCCCATATTTTTAAATAAAGCACTTGTATAAGTATTGGTTACGTTTTGCGCTACCGTCTGCTTTAAAGAAGTCATGGCTGAGTCACTCATCTTACCAGCAATGAAACTCCGACCACTCGAGATCTGATAGTCGATTTTCATTTGCTTAGGTTCGCCACTTAGGACACTGGCTGCCCGCTCTGACAAATCACTCGGCAGAGTGACCACCATATAGTAGTTACCCTTCTTCAAGCCATTTTGGGCATCCTCTTTACTAACAAAGTGGAAATCCAGATTTTTATTCTCCTTGAGGCTGGAAACAAGATCGTCACCAATCGCTAGGGTCTTCCCTGAACTTGTCACAGCCTTATCCTGATTAACAACTGCCACCGGCAAGTTCTCTACCTGTCCGTAAGGATCCCACATAGAGCTTAAGAAAATTACATTGTACAAGGCTGGAATCAGAGAAACACCTAACATTACAATGATAAAGCTTGGTTTTTTTAAAATAGCTTTCCACTCTTTTAACATATTTACCTCCAAAAAATTATACATACTGTCTAAATTTTGATATACTAGATTATACACCAATCCAAAATTATTACAAGCTAAAGAATTCGAAAATTAGACATACTGTACAAATTTGTTCGAAAGGATGAAAAAAATGGAAAGTAATAAAAGAAAGAAAACCAAGATGACCATTGAACAAGCTATGGTCCAACTATTGAAAGAAAAAAAGCTTTTGAATATATTTCAACTGTTGAACTTGCCAAAACTGCAGGTATCAGCCGAAGCAGTTTTTATACTCATTATAAGGATAAGTATGACTTGATCGAACGCTATCAGCAAGGCCTCTTTCAAAAAAACTTGAAACGATTTTTTTGAGGAATATTACAATGACCGACAGCAGGCCATCTTAAATGTCCTCGACTTCCTGGAAAGCGAACCTCTTTTCTCTGCCCTCCTGTCGGAAAAATGGGACAAGGGAAATCCAAACCTTTTTAAGACACAAGTTTCAAATGATGCTTCACCAAGAGTTGCAAGAACGCTTCAACAATAAGGAATTCAGTCAGATTGAAAAAAGAATACAATTCCGTATATCTGACCAACGCCTTGTTTGGCGTCGTGCAAATGTGGATTGCTAGAGGAAAAAAAGAAAGCCCGCAGCAAATGACGGACTTCCTTCTTAAAATGCTAGGATAAGGAATTTCTTATTCGGCCAAGGACAGACTAAAGATCTCCATGTTTCTGATGTTCATCCATGCTTTCATCGCACTCAATAGTGGCTCGAACAATCCCAAAAGACTTGACCAGCTGGTGGACCGCCTGTCTGGTCTCTTGGCTTTTCTCCACCTCTTTTAGACAAACGTGAATCATGGCATACTTCTCAATGCCGTCCGTTGTCCAAACGTTGAGTTGAGCAACAGCTTGAACATTGTCTAGACTCCCCAATTCTTGATAGAGCTGACCCAGATCAATATCGCTTGGAACATGATCCAGAAAGATCTTGATATTATCCCAAAACTTAGGAAGAGCCTGACTGAGGATAAAGACAGCAATCAACAGAGATAGCAAGGGATCTAGGAAATACCAATCCGTAAATCGTAAGACGATAGACACTAGAATAACCGCTAGCCAACCCAGAATATCCTCTAGAAAATGCAGACTGAGAATAGACTCATTGTGACTATGGCCGTGGCTGATCACCTTGCTGGCTGCCAAGTTGACCAAAATAGCCACAATTCCTAGGACCAGCATCCCGTTATAATCGACAGGTTCTGGGGCGAAGACCTTGGGAACATTTTCCCAGAGGACCAAGAGCGAACCTATAATCAAAATAATGGAAGTCAGAATGGCTCCCAGCAAACTGTAACGCTTATAGCCCAATGTATAACGGCTGTCTTCTTTTTTATTGGAAATCTTTTCTAAAAGCGTTGACAGGCCAATTGCCAATGCATCCCCTGTATCATGAACGGCGTCAGCCAAGACAGCACTGGAATTGAAGGCCAAACCGAAAATAACTTCAATAATGGCGAAAGACAAATTCAAAAGAAAAGCAATCATCATTTTTTGACTTGATTTCATGGCAACCCCCTGTTACATCTGACATTTTTATAGTATAATATATTCAAAAGCAAACACTTTGTTCGATTCTATTATCCATCTTTTTAGAAAAGGAAACAAGAAGCAAATCACTAGCTTTGTCAGATAAGAGACAAAAGACTGATTTTGTTCGGAAATACTATGGACAGACGAGTAAAAAAATCACGCGCAGCCATTTACCAAGCCTTTCTCAGCCTCTTGCATCGTAAGAGCTATGAAGCCATCACTGTTCAAGAAATCATCGACCTGGCCGATGTGGGGCGGTCGACTTTTTATGCTCATTTCGAGACCAAAGAAGCCCTGCTAGAGGAGCTCTGTCAGGAACTATTCCAGCACACCTTTCTTGAGCGTCCTGATGGAAAGGACCTATTTGAAGCGACCGCCCATATTTTCTATCATTTTCGGAAAAATCAGGATCGAATCGCTACTCTGCTTCTAGCAAAAAATACCTACTTTATCAATCGCCTGAAAATTGAGCTGGAACATTTCCTTTTCCCTCTCATTCAGGAAAAAGGCTTGATGAACAAGGCCCGTCTGCCACAAGATTTTTTGAAAAATCACGTAACAGCTACCTTTGTTGAGACTGTATCCTGGTGGCTGCAACAAAGAAATCCCATCGATGAGGCCACCATCAGCCAATATTTTTTAGACTTGATGAAGTAAAAACTTTGTATTAAAAACATAGAAAACTATCGTTTGAGGAGAATTTTATGAAAAAACACTCTGCATTTTTTGTCCCAGGCATTATCATGGTTGGGCTTGTTTTACGGACACCTTTTGCCGTTTTGCCGATTGTCCTATCGGATATCGCTGATGGCCTCCACGTTTCACTCAGCTCACTCGGGCTCTTGACCAGTCTACCTCTAGTCATGTTTGCCCTTTGTTCCTCTTTCTCCCCTCGCATGGCACAAAAATTTGGACTTGAAAAACTCTTTACAATGGTCCTAATCATCTTAACAATCGGATCTCTTATTCGGATCATTAATCTCCCCTTCCTTTATGTAGGAACTATTATCCTAGGAGCAGCCATTGCTTTACTAAACGTTCTGCTGCCCAGCATCATTCAAGCCAATCAGCCCGAACGCATCGGTCTTTTAACGACCTTTTACATCTCCGCTATGAGCCTATCGATTACAGTAGCTTCTGCTCTGGTTGTTCCTATCGTTAGTGCCACCTCTTGGCAAGGATTAATTTTAGCTTTAAGTGCCATTTGTCTCTTGGCACTCTTGGTATGGCTCCCTAATACTAAACACAATCACTTCCTAGCAAGAAAAGGCAAAAATCATCCAATCGGCGCCCTGCTGAAAAATAAAAAGGTCTTAGCCCTCATCGTATTTTGTGGCTTGCAGTCCCTGCTCTTTTACACAGCAGTGACCTGGTTACCAACCTTGGCCTTGCAAGCTGGTCTATCAAAAGATGCAACGGGTATTCTCGCTTCGATCTTCTCTTTGATTAGCCTGCCATTTTCTATGACAATACCAAGCCTCACAGCTCGTTTATCCGCTCGTGGACGCCTCATCATGATATCTTGCGTTGCAGCTTCTGGACTCATTGGTGTCTCTATGCTCCTAATTCCGACCAGCAATTTCTTTTACTGGCTGATCCTCAATCTCCTTCTTGGAGCTGCAGTCAGCGCCCTATTCCCTTACCTTATGGTAACCTTCTCTCTTAAGACCAGCACTCCTGAACAAACAGCTCAATTATCTGGTTTGGCTCAAACAGGTGGTTATATCCTTGCAGCATTAGGACCTAGCCTTTTTGGTTTCAGCTTTGACCTCTTCCAATCTTGGACACCTGCCATTATCGGTCTTTTGATTCTAACGTTGATTATGACTGCTTCTCTTTTCTATATTGAGAAATTCGATAAGATTTTGTAACATCTAAAACCGCTTAGTTAACCTAGGCGGTTTTATAATTTCTAGACTAAGTTACCAGCCAACACTTACCTCTCAAGGCTCCAAACAACTTTTTTACATTCTGATAAATATTTATATCTGTTACAAGAATATTACATAGACAAACAAAGAACAAACAAGCCAAACCCTTGATAGCGCTGTCTTTTCTCTGTTTTTCCTCTGTATTTTATGTAACGAAACTATTAAGCGGGTATGATAATTCAATGTCATATCCATTTTTTTATTGCGTCAAAAGCTTGAATCATATACTATGTAAGTAGAAGGAGGGATATGATGAAAAAATCAACAATTTATTTATCTCTAATTACACTAGTTTCACTCTTCTTTTTGGCTGCCTGCGGAAATTCTGCAGACAAGGATACAAAAGAAAGCTCAAGCTCAAGCGTATCTTCTTCATCTAAGGCCAGCTCTTCAAGCAAAGAAGAAAGCTCAGCATCCTCTGAAAGCGGCAAAGCTAAAGTTAAGGTTAACGGAGGCCAAAACGGTGGTAGCGTTAACGTAGAAACTGATGACGCTAAAGTAGAAGCTGACGGCGATGGCTCAGCTACTGTTGAAGCTGGCAATGAAAATGCTAATAGCAATGGAAATGTTAACGTAAACGAAGACGGCGTTCATGTACAAGGTGGCGGTGTCGATGTTAAAGTTGGAAGCGACGGAACAGTTAACGTCCAAACTCCATAATCATAAAGCTATTTCGAACATTATAATATCAAAAAAGCCAAGCACTGCTTGGTTTTTTTGATTGTTCATTTTATACTCCGAGCCAAAAGACTTACAAAGCATTAAAGAAACTTGAAAACACTTAATCTCTGTGCTATACTCTTTTTAGACAAACAGGGAGGGACTAGTATGTACCAAGAACAACGCTTGGCTGAAATCTTAGAGCTCTTGGCTGAGAAAAAACAGCTATCAGCCAAGGATATGATTGAGCATTTTCAGGTTTCTAAAGATACCATCCGACGAGATTTTTCGATTTTGAGCGAGCGTAAGCTTGTGCAACGCACTCATGGAGGTATTATCCCGCTGGACACTAGCCGGCAAATCCCTTCCTTTAACGACCGTCTCAAGCAGCTGAGCCAAGAAAAAAAGGATATAGCGCGAAAAGCGCACGACTTTCTCAAGCCGGGGCAGATTGCCTTCTTTGATGTCTCAACCATCGTTCTCCATCTGGCACAGCGCATCAAGGAGCCTATGACAATCTACTCTCACTCGCTGGATAATGCGATCATGCTGAGTAGTCAGGACAAAGTGGACTTTCATCTCTTAGGTGGAAATTCTATCCCAAAAACCGATTCTACTACGCGCTCAATGAAGCAGAGCTGTTAGAGCAAGTTTCCTTTGACATTGCCTTTATCGGGGCAGCTAGTGTTTCTGATGGCCTAGTCAGCTTTGAAGACGAGGCTGATGCTCACCTGAAAAGACTGGCTTTGAAGCATGCCAAGACTAAGATTCTGCTGGCTGAGCAAGACAAGTGGCAGAAAGAGTCTAAGTACATCCTGGGGCCTATCAGCGACTTTGACTACTGGATCACGGACCAAGAGCCCAGCCCTGAAGTTCAAGAACTGCTTGGAGACAAGGTTAAAATACTTTATTAAATCAATTCATTAGACACATAGGAGGACGCCTCATGACAAAACAAGCGATTCGCCTGATTATCAGCGACATTGACGGTACCATTTTGGACAACCAGCACCAAGTAGATCCTGAGCTCAAAGACATCATTCCCCTACTGAACCGAGAACAAATCCCCTTCGTACTGGCTTCTGCCCGCTCTCCTCTGGGTATGGAGCCCATTGCCCGTGAGCTGGGGCTGGGAGATAATCCACTGGCCTGCTACAACGGTGCTCTGGTCATCAAGGGTGATCCGCAAGCTTACGAGACCATTATCGAGCACCCTCTGGACAAGAAAGAGATCCGCACTTTTCTAGAACTGGTCAAGTCTGAATTTCCTAGTGTGTCCATCAATCTCTACTCTGGCAAGGATTGGATTGCTGATCGTCTGGATAAGTGGGTGCAGATAGAGGCTGCTATTACAGGTGAGCAGCCAGTGATTCAGAATATTCTTCTGCCAGTGCTGGATGTGCTAATCCCTATCCATAAGCTACTTCTTATCGATGAAGCGCCTGTCATCCAGAAACTTCACGACTACCTACAGACCTTAGACTTTCCCAAGACAGCCTTCTATCTCTCTAAGGACAACTATATGGAAGTCACGGCCAAGCATGTCTCCAAGGAGCAAGCCTTACACGAAATTGCCCAGCACTACCAAGTGCCACTAGAAGAGGTCATGACAGTCGGAGACAACTTCAATGACCTTCCTATGTTGCGACTGGCAGGACTCGGCGTCGCTATGGACAATGCCCCTGAAGCAGTCAAAACTGAGGCCAATGCCGTCACTAAAAGCAACAATGAGCACGGAGTCGCAGAAGCCATCAAAGAATATGTCCTCGGCTGAGTTTGCGAAATGGCTCAGATACCCCAACCTTAAAAATCAGCAAAATAATTTGTATTAAGGATTTAGTTCTACATTGGCTAGGACTAAGTCCTTTTAGCTTGTTTTTTGTTTTAGGCTTAGTGCATCACCTGAAATTTTCTTTATGATACTAAATGAAAAATAGGTGCTAGATAGAGACTGAGATATGGTAGGTAAAAGAAAACCACCTGAATTGATGTTCAGGTGGAATAGCAACTTCAAATAGAAATAGGCCTGAACAAAAAGCCCCAGGCATACTATTTCTTCGATAGACTATCTTTTTCCATTGTATGCATCTCGTGAAGAATGGCTGACTGCACAGCCAATAAGCGCTAGAGAAGAATCGCTCAGCCTAAGAGAAATCATTCCTGTATCCTATTACGATATGAAAGATAAAATAGGATAAAAATATAACGATTACTTGCTCTTTCAATTGATTATAATAATCATTCGAGCGAATTTTATTCTTTTCTGCAATATTTTTATCTTCCATTGGGATAGATTCCAATCCATTATTTGCAGAAATTAATTTTGCCATTTTTGAATCAGCTTTCTCAAATTCTGCTGCTACAGAATTTAAATAGTTATTAAGATTCTCTACCGTAGTATGAATATCTGCTGAAGCCTCATCCAATAAGGTATTGCAGTCTGAAAATAATTCTGTAGACTCATCATCAACCCACTCTGAAGCATCATTTTGACCTCCTGACGCTACTGCCGCATCTAAGCGAACTGATGTTTCGTAAATTTGATCTGTATTAATCTGTCTCTTTTTCCCCATTTGCTTTTATCCTTTCCTGTGATTTTTTAGCTTCCGCTATCAAAGGCTTTTAAACTATCTAGTGCTAGATCCTTATTACCCGTTTCAGTCAAAGCCTGTTGATAAACGATGTTTCGTAAATTTGTGTCGTATTAATTTGCCTCTTTTTTCCTATTTGCGTTTATGCTTTCCTGTGCTTTTTCAGCTTCCGCTTTGGACCAATCAATGAATTCTTGGTAATTATTTAAAGGAGTTTCTTCGTTCGTCTCATAATCCTTTGCGATTATATCTAGCTTATCCTGACCAACTGGCGCAAACCAATGGCGAAGATCTTCATAGTAATCTGCAGGAGAAACCAAGCCTCTTCGATACAGAATTTTTGTAATTCTATTTTTCTTTAAACGCTTGACCAAGTCAGGAAACTCATGGCTAAAGTTAATATCCTGCCCAATCTTGTTCTCCTTTTTATCATTAATATAACCTAAATTGTTTAAAGCTGAAAATCCATTAAAATATAGAATATCATCGAGATTGGTTCTGGATAGGGAAGGGAAACTATTTTGTGCGATAAGCACCTCTTCCATCGCTTCACTAAGCTCTGTCAATTTCCCATTTTCCAAATTTAGCACTAAGCTTTTTGTTTCTTCCAAATTTTTTCTTTTTGACACATAAATCCGTACATAATCTTTACCCTCAAAATAAAAGCTGAAACCAACTTCTTGGAGGGCCCCATCATCTCTCAAGCCATAATCTGAATCATATTCTTCTACGGCTTTTTTGAGGTCTATGCGTTTTTCATCGAAATTTTTTTTACGCAAATCATAAGTGATAATATCAAATTTTTTGAGTTTACCGGATGGTAAGGTATTCTTTTTTGCATAAAATTGCTCATAAGTTGTAAATGTTGAGACTACGTAGTTACGACTCATCCTTAAATCATTGGATTGCCAATTGACATCTTTAGGACTAACTAAGACATAGCGCCCATCTTTTGTTAGAGTGATATCTTTCAGCGAAGAATCAAATACAAGCGTTTCCTTTCTAGACTCTTCCTTTGGCTTGGAAGGAGAAAAGAATTGTTTTTTTAGATAAACAAAGCTACAGAAAGCTACTAGTAAGACAGCTATCACTAAAATAATTTGTTTTCTTTTATTCATTTATTGTCCTTATTACCCGTTTCAGTCAAAGCCTGTTGATAAACGATGTTTCGCAAATTTGTGGCATATTAATTTGCCTCTTTTTTCCTATTTGCGTTTATGCTTTCCTGTGCTTTTTGAGCTTCCGCTTTGGACCAATCAATGAATTCTTGGTAATTATTTAAAGGAGTTTCTTCGTTCGTTTCATAATCCTTTGCGACTATATCTAGCTTATCCTGACCTACTGGCGCAAACCAATGGCGAAGATCTTCATAATAATCTGCAGGAGAAACCAAGCCTCTACGATACAGAATTTCTGTAATTCTATTTTTCTTTAAACGCTTGACCAAGTCAGGAAACTCATGGCTAAAGTTAATATCCTGTCCAATCTTGTTCTTCTTTTTATCATTAATATAACCTAAATCATTTAAATCTGAAAATCCATTAAAATATAGAATATCATCAAGATTTGTTCTAGATAGGGAAGGGAAACTATTTTGTGCGAGAACTACCTCTTCCATCGCTTCACTAAGCTCTGTCAATTTCCCATTTTCCAGATTTAACAATAGTGTTTTTCTTTCTTTTATATTATTTTTTTTAGATACAAAAACTTCTATATAATCTATGTTATCATGATGAATACCGAACCCTATATTTTCCATAGAACCATCATCTATCAAGCTATACTCTGAAGTATACTTCTCTACAGTCTTTTTGAGGTCTATACGCTTTTCTTCAAAATTTTTCTTACGCAGATCATAGGTTAAAATTTCGAATGCTGTGAGCTTACTAGATAATCTTTTATATTCTTTAGAATATGTTTGATCATATGATACAAAAGAGGAAACTACATAATTTCTTGTAATTACTAAATCGTTAGATTGCCAATTTACATCTTTAGGACTAACTAAGACATAGCGCTCATCATCTATCAGAGTAATATCTTTCAGCGAAGAATCAAATACAAGAGTTTTCTTTATGGTCTCTTCCTTTGGCTTGGAGGAAGAAAAGAATTGTTTTTTTAGATAAACAAAGCTACAGAAAGCTACTAGTAAGACAGCTATCACTAAAATAAATTGTTTTCTTTTATTCATTTATTGTCCTCCTGAGCCAACTACCCAGTATTGCGGTCCTTGATATTGATGACAGTTCTGACATTTTCGGTAGGGAGAGCTCATCACATTTTCGACGAAGAAGAGGGAGAAACCTAGGTCGGTCATTTTATTTCTTGAAGGAATAGCAGCGTAGATGAACGATTCTAGAAATATAGAATTTTCAAATCACTAAAAGGGTAATGTCCTTGTTCCATTATACCATACGAGAGATAAGGTGGGGAAGGAGAGGAGACAAAGCAGGGAAAAGAAAAAACACCTGAAAATTAATTCAGGTGATTCATGTAATTATGGGAAATCACTATATTGCTGTTTGTAGATTTCCCTCTGCTTTTCACTAATGTATCTCTTTTTTCTCATCTCAGCATCACTTTTACCATTTGCATACTGTTGGAAAGTGCTACCTTCTATAACATGGCCTAATTCCTTGCCTACTATGAATCTCCCATACCATTTAACAATATTTTTTGTTTTTCCAATATTTTCTTAATTTTACTTGTCTTAAACTCCTGATGAAAATGTATAACACAAGCAAAAGCAAATAGATATATCATCAGACATAAAAAATCAGTTTCTCTAATATAAGTAACCAAAAAATAAATCCCTAAAATAATAAAAAGAATCTTAATAATAAAAATTGAAATCACCTTTACTAATAGTGTTTTGAGATCTTTTCCCTTCAAAACAACTGTTTTCCAGTCAGTTCTCGGATCTTTTTTTCTCGCCTTCGCTATCATCAACATTCCGCAAACTATCAGAGTTCCAATTATTGCAATACTGCTATTAATCGTATACGATAATGTCCCAAAGGCTGAATTTAAAACATTTGCAATTACTTTTAAAAGAAAGACTGCAAGTGGAGCTGCAACCATAATCCAATTAGAACTATTTTTTTGATCTTGATATTGAAATACTTCGTTTTCTTCATCAAAATAAATCCATTTCGAATCCAAATAGCCAATATATATTTTCATAATTAAAATTTCTCCATTAATTTATTAATTAAATACACTACCTAACCCCGAGAAAAATCCATTAACTACATCTCCCGCACTGTCCCATATTTTTCCAGCTGTATCAACAACAGATTTCATCGTATCACCCCTTAAGCACTACTATCATACCTGAATTTGCTTTGAAGAGCAAATTAGTCACTAAATGGAGAGAGGCGGAAGTATGAAAAAGAGAGAACGAATCTCGTCCTCTCGCGATGTCCACTTTTCATCTACCCACTACAGTTGATAAAGAGCCAAACCAATTAATTTGTTATTTTCACCTGGCCTTTTTCATATCCCGAATACCAACTACTTTCAGGACTGACATATTCGGGCAATTCCTTTTGTGGCTGTTCTCCTGAAAGAGTTAAAAGCCCATCATGTATCAAGCAGGTATAATGAACCGAATCCCTAGTAAATTCTTCATTCTCAGTATCAAATGAGTAAGTATATTCTTTACCACCTTCCTTTATAGTGATCTGCTCACCTTCTATTTTTATCCACGATGTTTTGTCTAATGAAGCGGTTTTAGTAGATTCATTTTTGACTATCAGATAGTAAATTCCATCATCTGATTTCATATCATCAAGAATAGTAGTAATGAGCCCTAGAATCATAAATGCAGGAATAATCAAAAGAAACCATTTCCATTTTTTTGATTTATTTTTCATCAGTATCAATTACCTCCATTATCGATAATTTTTTTAATTCAGTACTTTTTTCAAACTTGTCAGATTCATTAAGAAAATTTTGAAAATCAACATCGACATATCCAAGGAAAATCACTCTTTCTATGTCTTCTTTATTAAAAAACACAGTATGTTCAGCATCAAATCCTATAGGTAGAATGACACCCGCAAAATCAAAATAACCTTCCCTTACTTCATTTTTAACAATAGGATACTGTCCTATAATAGCAATATTTACAGATTCGTTAACTAAATTCACAACTGTTCCTACAGGTAATTGTTGCCGTTGATCTTTCATCATTTTACATTTCCTCCAATATGGTTTTTGAATTTCTCACTATAAAAATATCTAAGTTCTCATTAGAAATATCCGTTAATAGTTCTTTTGCCTTCTGTTCATTTCCTTTTAACTGCTCATTCAAAGCATCAAAATACATCGACTCCAATATATCGAATCTAAACTCGCTTACTTTTTTTCCTTAAAGTAATCATTTGATTTCTTTTTAATTACAATATCCAATATTGCTTCGTATCTTTGAGTGAGTTCCATCATATCAGAATCATTTATATTGCAATCTTTTAATATTTCTTCAATGTCTACCATCGAATTAATTTTTATTAGAGAGCAACTCAGAATTTACTTGATAAATTGCTACTGATTTATTTTTCTAGTTCACTTAATTTGAATGTGGATTTTAATTCAACTATTTTATTAATTACATCTCTAAAAATCTCCTTGCATATAGGTGTAAATAATTTCATATATATTAGATACTTTTTCTTGCCCTTTTTTTAATTTAGCATTTCTATTAATCTGAATGTATTGTCTCCAAGATTCAATATCAAGATCAAAAAAATAATAATTTATTAAGTAATTTCACATACCACTTCTCTATTCTTCTAATAACAAGATAGAGAGTACAAATATAGCCCACTGTTATATATAAACGATATTGAAATAGTTGTCTAATACTTACTAAATATATGAGTAACATTGTTATCACTAAATATGCTAATCTGAGATAAAGATCATATCTCTTTCTCAAGTATTTGTATTGTATCATAACATTATCCTCTTTATTTCTATTTAGAACCTACCTGCTAGTTTCCCTATAAATGGCACAGTCCAATACGCCAACTCTGGTTGAACTACTGTCACAATAGCTGCTCCTACAGCAATCACTTCCCATGTATTTCCTATCTGAATTCCGCTTTCTAACTCTCTAGAAGTCGTCCAGTCTCCCTTTTTCTCAGATTCCGTATATTGATGATAACCTGCTAAAATCCCATCATTTATATCCGTACTCAGTTTTAATCCATAGTAATCCGTTGTCGTCTTATTACCTTTAGTTTTACCAGCTCCAGTTGCCACATCTAATTCCAAACCATGGTCTTCTGAAATACCTAAATCAGTTTTTATTCCCCCTTTGTATCCAAATGCGGATACCTCAGCTTTAGCATTAATATGCCAATCTTCAACTCCTATTTCAAATGAAATAAATTTTAAATCAATTCCTACACCTGAAATTATGCCATTATTCGTTTTTAAATTAATGAAACCTTTTTTCTCATTTACAGACTTAACTTTTTCTTTTACATAAGTTGAGTGAGTAAAATGTCTATCTTGAATATTTTGTTTTTGCTCTATAGACATAGTATGCTCATAACCAAAAATTTGAACATTATTTATAGAACCTTTAAGTTCTGCTTTTAACTTTTTAGCTTCAATAGCCTGTTTATGCTTATCAACAGCCACTTGGATTGTCTCTGGTATATCTCTATTAGAATACCAGTTTTTATAAGCATCGATTTTCTTCACATCATCCTCAGAGAGTTCTTTCCCATCTTTTATTTTCTCCAGAACCTTCTGATAGTCTTCATCAATCTTAGCCTTCTTGTCCCATTCGCCTTCGATACTCTTGACCCAAGCCAGAGTCTTTTGGGAATGTTTAGGAAAAGTTCCACCGAAGCTCGCAAAGTCACCATGGATCATATTCAATCCAGCTGTGAGATTTTTCATCACAGTGTCCATGCTCTTAGCACCTTCTCCTGAGAAAACTTCATTGGAACTTCCCGCAAATAAATTCAACTTGCGAAGTTTATCCATTTTCTCATTTTTTTGAGCCGTTAGACCATCCATTCGAGAAGATATATTTTGCAAGAGACTCCTATCGGCATGATCACTGCCTTCCATAGCACGTAAAGTACCTCTAAGACTACTAATACTGCTTTCAAGACTTTGGATTTCACTTTCAAGTACGGCTGAATCTAGATCTTCGTCCCCAACTTCTGACCGATATTTGAGGGAAGTTTGGGTACGGCTTCACTGAGGTACTCTGAATACATGATGGCCCCTTTAATTAGTGGCGTAATCACACTCATCCCGTATTGTTTTCCTGAATCATAGGCACTCCCTTGTAAGTCACCTGCTCCATTGAAGTTGGAGAGGGCTGTGACCGCTGAGTTATAGGCTACGACCCTAGCCTTTCCAACGGAAGACATGGTCTGACCTTGTGCATCCGATGATCCTAATACCATTTTTACCATATTACTTGTTCGACTCCTGTTCTATTAATAGTTTCTTTCTAGCGTGGTAGAGTTCATTGAGTTGCTCATCCAGCTGATTTTCTCGCTTCTTAATATCCGCTCTTTGTCTCTCAGACCATTCTTCAATGATCGCTCCGATACCTTCCACACTTACAATTAGGTTTTCGTAGACTTGGTAGTCTTTGGAAGATATGGGAAGTGTTAGGATCTGACGAAGAGGTTTTAAGCCTTGTTGATGTAAATCAAACATTTCTTTCTCTGCTCGCTCTACCTTCTTTTTTTCTAGGGTTAGTTGATCCAGCGAGTTATCAATGCTTTTCTTCTTTTTATCGATTTCTTCTAAGGTAATTGGTTTCATTAGTCTGCAAAATATCCTGAATTTGGTACAAAATTTTCACTCTCATCTGGAACAGCACTTGTTTTTGGTAATCCTGAAGTATTAGCATCAATGTTTGATGCTATATGATTATCCATGGCTACAAACTCTGCTGCAATCCCATGAATCAATCCTACAAAATCATTAAGCACACCGCTAATGGATTCTGCATAACTAGCTTCTTCTGGAATTTTCTCTGCTGCAGTACTATTCCCGGGATACTCACTTGATCCATCCATTGTAACCGTACCTCCTGATGTAATGCTGTTCGCAGCATTACCAATACCTGTTGCAATAGAACTTGCAATTTCTTCACTACTTTGTATTGGTGCCATACTATCTCCTTTTAATAATTTCTTGTAATTTTCAGTTTGATAACTTGTTTGCGCGAGTGCAGATAAACTTCATCTGGTTCTGGTCGTACTTCTCGATTATTATATGGTTTATCCAAGAAGTTTTGATCCATCAATCGCATGCCAAAGATAAACCATTGAGCATTCGTCTTGATATATCTAGGAATGACATCAATACCTGTCCCAATATAACTATATTCTCCACCAATAATGAACCGCATACCTACTCGAGGCCCGTTTTCAAACAAGAATCGCAATTGTGTATCATTTATATCACTTTCAGACACTAGTCCCTTCATATTTGGTATAAAAATTAACCACTCAGAAGAAATTCCTTTTTCAAGGCGTCGTTTCACTTCATAGACTAGTTGACTTCCAATATCAGATAATTCCTCTTTACTGCTAACATAGGTTTTTACCTGATTTTTATATAATTCATATTCCTGAAAAGCGTCAATTAACATGACACGAACATCTGGCATAATATGAAGAGCGACCTTTAATAAGTGATGTGAAATATTGTCAAAAGCGTCCTCCGCATTTGATATATAAGCTAAGTGCTTAAATCTGTTGAGAGAGATACCAACATTCTCAACCTTTTCTATTTCCAGTCCAATCGGAATCTGAGCATTTTCAACCGCTTTTTCACACTAGGAATATTAGCAAACTCTGTTACTGTCAACTCCTCAGGTACCATCGGAATCGCCTGTGGTGTTTCGCCTGTCCAAGCTTCTCGGATTCGAGCGACTTCTGCACGTAGGTTGTTGATGACTTGTGCATCACTGATACCTGCGACTGGCAAGGCAAGCTGGACGACATCAACTTCATCCCGTTTCATGAGGATGCGTCCCTTGATATCTTCCATGGTCGCCGCAAGCGGTGTGCTCCCTAGAATGGTCCGGACTTCACCGACATCATTTTGCTTGAGAGTCATCTGATGCTTGAAGTTGGCATAGAGCGTAGCTCTCAGGTTGGACTGGCGACCAGCTGTCATGATTAAGTGGACACCAATGCTGAGACCTTCGCGGGAAATCCGCATCAAGATCTTGAAGAGCTCTGCTTCAAATGGCTCTTCCTTCATCGCTTCATAGCTATCCAAGAGAATAACAATTGTCGGCTCTTCTTGGCCACTAGCCTGACGGTAGAGGTCTATGGTCCCCACACCGTAGTCAGACAAGAGTTTCTTCCTCCGATTGAGCTCTCGCTCCATGATCCGGACAAACTTAGCCACTTTCTCCGTTTGGTCTAGAAGCAGGGTATCTGCTACGTGAGGTAGATGGCTCAAAGGCGCCAGCCCATTCGTACCAAAGTCCATTAAGTAAAGTGTGACATCTTTGGGACTGTACTTTCTAGCCAGATCCATCGCTGTACTTTGCAGGAAGGTCGTCTTCCCTGTCCCTGGACTACCATACAAGAGGATGTTTCCATCCTTAGATAGATTGATCGTAACCGGCTCTTGCTTTTGTGCTTGTGGGATATCTGCCATCCCGATGAGAAGTTCGAGATCACTTGGCTTTATTCCATTCCTTATGGAAATCAACCGCTTCAAGCTCATTTAGTGTCATGCGCTCACGGAGCGGTGGTAACCACGGCTGTGGTAGGGGAGCGATCTCTTGGTTCTCTGCCAAGAGCTGGATATTTTCGGCGATGGCATCAAGCTCTGTCGGTACTTCCTTGATTTCATCTGCTAGATCCAGTCCAGAGAGGTCTTGATTGAGGACTTCATATTGGCCTAGGTCGTTGATACGATAGATTGTGTGATCTTCGATTCCCAGTTCATCCTTGTCCGGCTGGTAATCTGCTCCTGACCAGGCTGATTGGAAGAGCTCATAGACTTCATTGTTACCGACTTGCAGGTAAGCACGACCAGCCTGCGTGATTTCTGCTGCATCTGGTGTATGGAGCATTTCCATGGAGTCACTCCTGTCTGCTACCTTGAGGGCTAGCTTGAAACGAGAGTTGGACCAGATCTGGTCATCCACGACCCCAGAAGGTTTTTGTGTCGCAAGGATCAAGTGAACACCGAGGGAACGTCCGACCCGAGCTGTAGAAACCAGCTCTTTCATAAAGTCTGGCTGGTTAACCTTAAGCTCTGCGAACTCATCTGAGATGAGGAAAAGGTGGGGCAGAGGTTCTTTAGCTTCACCATTTTTAAATTTCTTCTGGTATTGGTTAATGTGGTTTACTTCATAGCGATTAAAGAGACGCTGCCTGCGTTTTAGCTCCGCATTGATCGAAACCAAGGCCCGCATAGACTGTGCTCCATCTAGGTTAGTGATGGTCCCCAAGAGGTGAGGCAGTTTCTTAAAGAGATGGGCCATTCCCCCACCCTTATAGTCAATGAGTAGGAAGCCCACATCGTGCGGGTGGAAATTGACGGCTAGACTCAGGATATAAGACTGGATAGTCTCAGACTTACCAGAACCAGTCGTCCCCGCAATCAAACCGTGCGGTCCATGAGCCTTCTCGTGGAGGTTGAGTTGCACTAGGTCAGTCATTTTATTTTTTGAGGGAATAGCAGAGCAGATAAGCAAGCGAAAAATATAGAATTTTCAAGGTACTAGAAAGAAAATGTTCTTGTTCTATTATACCATACGAGGGATAGGACGGTGAATGGAAGGAAATGAACAAGACAGGAGAAAAGAAGAGAAAAAGAAAACCACTTGAAAATGAAGCTCTATAATTTCTGTAGTGGATAAAACCACTGTAGGAATGATGGAGCCTATTTGTTGTAGAAAAAAAGTCCCATAAGACCTATACTGAAAAGCGACAAAACCATCATTAGAAAGAATCAAAAATTCCCTATTTAGAGTGTGCGGGTTACAAGACTCTCATTCGATTGAGAAAGCGCCGTTTCCACTGTAAAATCTGTAGGAAAATGGTGGCCGCAGAGACTTCCTTAGTCAAGAAGAATCACCAAATCGCAGTCATCGTCAACCAGAAAATAGTCCAAAAATTGATTGAGAAAGTCCCTATGACGGCCATCGCTGAATACCTAGCTGTCTCTAGTTCCACCGCCATTCGTAAATTGAAAGAATTCGAGTTTAAAACGAAACTCAACTACCTTCCAGAACACATGAGCTTTATCAACTCTTGCTTTTTCATTTCCAAGAGAAACGGGCTGACCATTTCTTTGGACTCATTGAAGATACCACTTCGTGTGTGAAGCCTATCTTTCAAACTGTTTTTAAGACCTTTTTGAAAGATAAGTACAAGATCATGGACGCACTGGAACTGCCCTACTCAAACGCAAAACTAGAAGCTACGAATAATCTCATCAAGCTCATCAAGCGCAACGCTTTCGGATTTTGGAACTTTGACAATTTTAAAAAACGTATTCTTATCGCTTTGACTATCAAAAAAAGAGAGAACAAACCTTGTCCTCTCCAGGATATGACTTTTTGGTAACCCACTACAGTTGACAAAGAGCCGTTTTTTGTTATCAATCATCCATTACTCCGCCTGTGAGCTGGTACATGAGGTAAATGTGCTCTAAGGTTTTTACCTTATCCATATGGTCCACATCTTTAAAGCCTCCTAATGCTAGTAATGGAACAAAACCGAAACATTCATCGTAAGCTAATTGACCATGTTTGGCAATAGCTTTTTTGTAGAGTGGAATATCGAAATAATCGTCTTTGAAATCTTCATCATCAACATACTCTATGAAACGATCCATACGCTTAATCATAATATCCAAATCCTGAATATTATATTGGACAATTCCCACATAGGCATTCTCTTCCCATGTAATAATATCTCCAAATGCTGTTACAAACATAGGAAAAGCGATATCTCCTCTGAAATAACTATCTTGGAGAAGCTCAAGATAATCCTCTGGATTAATCACCTTCAAATAACCATCTAAAAAGGTTCCTAGGCCATCCTCCTGCCAAATTTGAACTAACTCAGCTGGAACTTGATCCTTGTATTTTTCAATAACTTCTTGGGGCATATCCGCCACTTTTACAAAGTTTTCTAACATTTTATCCTCTTTCTAGTTAATAACTCAAGTTAATATTGAGATAGGTAGTCTTAAGTTCTTCCGGAGATAGACCTGCAGCTAGTTTTCGTATTTGTTCGTCCATGGCATCAATCCGCTTTTTCCACTGAGCACCTAGTGAAGAATTGATACGAGTGTCACCCACACCTCTAATTTTTGTTGGATCTCCACCAGCAATTTGGTCAGGATCATGAAGAGCTGCCTGTTCTTCCATCCATTCTTTAGCCACTTCTTTAGCTTCCTTACGACTCATCCCTGAATCCATTAATTTATCAATTTTTTCCTGAAGCGCTTCTTTTCTAGCTGCTCTCTGAGCCTTAGTGCCCTCTTTAGAACGCCCTTCCTTCAAGTAGCGCTCACGATTATCAAAGTATTCTTGCACAGTCAAATCATTCAACCCATCTTGTTGACCTTTTAATTGACGAGAAAATTCAGTTTCATCAAATTTATCTTTATACTTAAATTCAACAGAAACCTCGTCCAAGCGGGGAATTTCTTCCCCAATATCGTCAGCAAAATTATCGGCCACTCGTTTTCCTGTTTCTGCAGTCTCTTCTAGACCTTTGGCTACATCATCCCCAAGCTTAGCGGCAGCTTCTCCCGCCTCAGACGCAAACTCTGAGCCGGCTCGACCTCCGCCACCTGTGTGTCTCAAACCACGGGAAACATCATCTCCGTGTTTGGCAAGGCTCTCACTTGCCTGTGAACTGAACTCCCGGCCCACACGACTGGCTGCGCCACCACTAACTGCTTCTAAACCTCTCGCTACATCATCTCCATGCTGAGCAAAGGCTTGACCAGACTCGGCACTGGCACGAGCTCCTGCTCCTACCAACTCCCGTTCTAGATTAGCTGCATTCTCTGCTTGACGCGCAAAAGCTTCTTCTAACTCAGGCTTAATGCTCAGATTTTCTCAACTCCCAAGCCAGTCTAAAGATACGTCTTTCGTTTTCTTTAAATTCTGAAATAGGAATACTATATTGCTTTGGTATATAGAGATTGTAGATATACTCATCTTTCCCTTCTTCATTAAAGAAATAATAAACTCCTCCTCCATCAGAAGCAAGATTTATACCAATATAAAGATTATCCCAAACTACTGGTATTGTCTCATTGACACTCTGTGCGATCTCACGAATTTTTTCTTTAATTTGTTTTTCCATTTTATTATCCGATTTGATTCTATCAGTGTTCCACTACAATCCCAGTATACCACAAAACCTATGGACCAGAGTTTGTCAAATCACAAAAGACCACCATTAAGGCGGTCTTTTACCATTAGTTCTCCAAGCAAACTATTTGCCATTATGTTCCTGCTGGAAGGCTTCCATGGCCTTGAACTGTTCAAGCTCTTTTTCATCTCGAGGCTCAAAACCAAGGTATTTATACTTGAAATATTTTAAAAGAGAACTTGGTCCAAAGCCACTTTCATTCCATGGTGCATAGTCAAACTCAGCAGATAATTTCGTGCCAAGAACCTTTATCGTACAAGAAGTCCACAAAGGTTGTTCTTCTTTCTTAAAAATTTCTCTCAACTCCCAAGCCAGTCTAAAGATACGTCTTTCGTTTTCTTTAAATTCTGAAATAGGAATACTATATTGCTTTGGTACATAGAGATTGTAGATATACTCATTTTTCCCTTCTTCATTAAAGAAATAATAAACTCCTCCTCCATCAGAAGCAAGATTTATACCAATATAAAGATTATCCCAGGCTACTGGTATTGCTTCATTGACGCTCTGTGCGATCTCACGAATTTTTTCATTAATTTGTTTTTCCATTTTATCCTCCGATTTGATTTAAAATTGTCCGGCTTATTGGATCATCATCCCCAATTTGATACATGACTTCAAATGAATCTGGTCTCAGTGAGTTACCTGAGTAGACTGGCTGGATATCTACCGTGACTTTTCTAGGTGGCACTTCCTTAAGTGCACTCGCCCATTCTTCTTCCATGCTGTACCAAGTTCCACCAGAACGGTTGATTTCACGGTTCATAGCGACAAGGTTATCTAGATCACCTGAGCCGTTAAACTGAGTCCCAATCAAGTGTCCACCATCATCCAGGCCTGCCTTAAGCTCTGCCTCAGTAATCCGGTATTCTCGACCAGCCACACGTTGGCTATGAACATTCCGCTTCCCTTTCTTGAGAACCAAATCATCCACTTCAACACGAGAAATACGGCCAAACTCATCTGTCGTATAGCGGTAGCCATTCTCTGTCACATACTGAACGTTTGGTAAGAGCTCCTTACGACCATTGACACCTTTGGTAAATTGTTCACCATATTCGACTTCCCGAACAGTTTTCTTAGCATTTTCTGCAGTCTCTTCTAAGCCTTGGCTACGTCATCGCTATGCTTAGCCAACTGCTCACTGGCTTCTTCACTAAACTCTTGACTGGCTTTCTTGCCGACTTGTTCTGCAGTTTCTTTCACGCCTTTAGCCACGTCATCGCTATGTTTGGCCAATTGCTCGCTAGCTTCTTTGCCAAACTCTTGACTGGCTTTCTTGCCGACTTGTTCTGCAGTCTCTTTCGCGTCTTTTGCCACGTCATCACTATGTTTGGCCAATTGCTCGCTAGCTTCTTCGCCAAACTCTTGACTGGCTTTCTTGCTGACTTGTTCTGCAGTCTCTTTCGCGCCTTTAGCTACGTCATCGCTATGCTTAGCTAACTGCTCACTGGCTTCTTTGCCGAACTCTTGGGTCACTTCCTTACCAGCTTGTTCTGCGGTTTCTTTCACGCCTCTGGCTACGTCATCGCTATGTTTGGCCAGTTGTTCACTAGTCTCTTGGGTAAACTCACTAGCTGCTGTTCGACCAGCTCCTGTCTTAGCAAAGCCTTCAGCAGTTTCATTACCCACATTGTAAACTCTAGCCCCATGTTCTGCGAAGTCGTCACCATAATGTGCTGTAGCAGTGGCCAATTCATCACCACTACTCATTAAACGCTGACGCAATTTATCAAAGTCGGGAAACGCTCGGCCATATTATCACCAAATTTGCCAGCCGCATCCCAAACATTATCACCCCAACGGGCCATTGTAGCAGCTGGGTCATCAATCAGATTCATCATTCCACGAGCTGCGCCACGCATAGCATCGTCACCTTTGGTTGCCAGGCGTCCGATACTTCTAGCCATATCGTCAGCATTGTGTAGTGCTGCCTTCCCAACCGTACTACCAAAGGCTCGAATCCCTTGCAAGAATGTTTCAGCTCCTTTGGCTGCCGTCAAACCAGCTTTACTTCACCTACACCGACAAACCAAGAAGCAACCTCAAATGCTACACCACCTGCATTATACCATGGATCTGACCAAAAGTCATCCCACATCTTGACTGCGCCATTCTTAACTCCTTCCCAAGCTTCTGCCCGAGTTTTCTCATCTGTCGCAAAGCGAACAGCATAATCACTAGCGCCTTTGACAGTTTCCCAGGCACCATTGACATCATCTTCCATCCACTTAGGAGCGATATCTACACCAGTAATACCCTCAATTGCTACAAAAGTTAAGGAGCTCATGAGATCATTAAGTTCACTAGCCATAATTGCAACAGAGCTAACTAAAGAGCCAGCTGCCCCGAGAACACCTTCCCCGAAGAGTAAGACTTCACGTAAGACAGGAATGTCCAAGTCTTTTGTCCCTTGCTTGACTCCATTCCACCAGTTTCCTATTCCCTCACTTGTATTCTTCAACCAAGCTGTGACTGGGTGATTTTTCTCCCACTCTTCCTTGGCTTTCTTGGCTGCTTCTTCAGCTTCTTTCTTAGCCTGTTCTTTGGCCTCTGTAATCTTAGTATCCAATTGCTGAATACCATCTCCCAATTGAGTAAAGGCAGCAAATCTACAAAGCGTGGATCCGTGTAGGACAGTGCCTGCGCTTGATTCCCCACTTCTATCTGCTTACCAAGAGCCGTCACGATATTATCTGTCTGTAAAGGCGCATCTGCAGTATCAAACTTATTTACATTATTTATAGCATCCTGGAGGATCTTATTAGCTGATGTAATAGAGCTTGAAACTGAACTGCTAGGACAACTCAAGCTGATTAAATCATTAATATCCGAATAAATCTTGCCAATCTTTGTCTCGTATTCTGTATGCTTGGTATCCGCATTGGTCATTTTAGTTTTAGTTTGAGTAAGAACTTCTTCATCCAAAATAGCACTTTCAGAATTTTCACCAACAGTTGATTGAAAATCACTTAGAGTCTTTTGAAAGTCTACTCCCATCAAGGTATAGCTATTTTTCAGTCCTACAATAATCGGATTATGACTGTTATTGATCTCATTATTAATCGCCTTGCCGACTTCTCCATACATGGAATTACTCGTAATAATACCATTCATCCCGTTTTTGGCCGTGTCTAACTCACCTTCTACTTTTTCAGCAGACTCTAGATAAGCATCACGAAGCTTAATAAGCTCGGCTACATCTACGTGGAATCCCATTACTTCACCTCTTTCTCTAAAAGATCAATGCCAAACAAGTCTTTTGCATAATGTTTATAATAGGCTAAGCCATCCTTAGAAGGCATATAGGCTGTCGAAATCTGTTCTTTGGCCAATTGCGTTGCTCGAAGAACATCGAGTGAAAACGTCTCGTCCAATGGATGACTCAAGCCTTGATGTACAACTCTCTTAATCATCATATTAGAAATGAACATTGGGCGAGTAGCCGGAAGTTGACCTATAGGCCAGACATAGGCGTAATAGTCAACAATATACTTGTCAAAAGGAGCCTGCAAAGGAAGTTTTCGTCCAGTAATAACCACTAGTTCACTTACTCCTGAATACTCCAACTGATTTTTAATAGCTGCCGGCAACATTTCCTCATCTAGCTCAACAATTGAACCAACAGGCAAAATCTCTGTATAAATAGCATCGATCTTGGCCATAAAAATCAGAAAATCAGCTTCCAAAAAACGAAGCTTAATCTGTTGACGTGAAAAAGTGACTGAGCGTTCTTTCCCATAATCAAACTCTACATGAATAGTTGCTCCAATCTTAGGCTTATATGTAAACTCCGAATCCAGCTTCCGATAAGCTTTGTAAATTGAACGCAGAATTTGAGGATGATTTCCTAAGAAATTTGCAATAAGCAGAACCTCGTCGGTTACCTCAAAAGAAATTTGAGAGTCATTGTGAAAGATGCTATATAAGATTTTACTTTTATCTACTTCTTGTTCCATTATTTAAACCTCAAATTCGCTGTCTTCTTATCAAAATCTGCACCAAACTGTGCATCTTCTTCAACAATTTTTGGGCTACTTCTTTCATCTTATTGGTGCTGGCCACTGCATAAGTTGTCTTATAATTCGTCAAAGTGGTTTCGATTTTTTTCTCCATTTCAATCAAGGCCTTAAAGCGTGCTAAAGTTGTCTTTCCTAACTCTTGAACAGTCACACCTGAGACGCTCGATACATTATTAGCAGCAGTTGTCACTGCGCTGTTCCATTCATCAGGAGATACTCCGATTCTTCCCATAATTTCCTCCTAGACCAATGATTTGAAAAAGTTTGCTGCTGTATCCCACGCATTAGCAGCCCAACTAAGAAGGTTTCCTTGCTCAAGCTCTAATCCGGCAATTTTCCCAGAAAGGCTTGATAAATTTGCTTGGTGTTTATTAATATCCGAATTAATATCTTTTGTAACTGTTTTAACAGACGTTTTAAATTTATTTCGAATATCTCCTTTAAAATCTGACTCAGAAATATCAGACTCTATTTTCTCAGTATTCTTCTTAAAAGTATCATAATCTGTAATAGCAGTCTCTAATTTCTTTTTAGCTTCTCGCAAACGTCTAAGTTTTTCTTCATTTGCAGCATGCTTAGCTTCATATTCTCGAGCTTGCGCTTGATATTTTTGCCCTTGTGCACGATTGTAAGCATTATTTTTAGCCTTATCGTTAGCCATATCTATCCTCCTTTATTCTTTATTGATTAAGCTTAATATGCTTAATATCTCGAATTTCAAAATAATAAGCTTCATCAAGAGCTACAATTGGCTCTCCAATGCGAATTTTAACATTGACTAAGTTTTGGTCAGTAACACGCGTTCCAAATATACCAGCTGGAATGTTGCTCCGAAGACGCTTATTAAACTCATCAAAGCCAGATTCTATAGAACGCTGGACACCTTGGAATATGATATAAATACCATTACGTGCCCCCTGTCCCAGTACCTTCTTAAATAGTTCAAGAGCCGTTAAAATATGGTTATTAAGCAAATGTGCTTCTGGTATGTAAACGAATGTGGCAATGTCCCAACCATGTTCTTGACGCTCATCTATTTCTGTAGATAATTCCGTCAAAAAGCTTACATATTCTGATTCATCTATCAATTCACCATAGTCTTTTTCATATTGCGTAAATCTGCCACCTGCATTAAAGATATATTTATTTACTCGATCACCTAAATATTTAAATCCTTCTAAAACAGTACGTGTCAAACTCTCTGACTGTTGGACAGTATCTTCTGCAATCAAGAAATAACCATGCTTTTTAGGTATAAAACCAACTACATTCGTTGTTTCTTTGTCTAAAGCTAGAGGAAGTTCTAATTTATGAAGCATAGCTTGAACTCCCTTCTTTTGGTAAAACGCTGATAATTCTACAACATTTGGAAGCATTGGAATAGCAGATGGTACTTCTCCATCCCATTCTTCAGCCATAGCTTTAATTTCTTCTTCCATTGCAGTCAAACGCTCAATATCATTGCTTCCTGAACTTGGAAGATAAATTTGGAACTCATGGACACCTTCTTCAGTCTTGATTTGTCCACGGCCAATGACTTCTTGCGCAATTAAGGCTTCTCGACCCACTACCTCACGAACACCATTATCTTCTACTAAATAGAGCCATTCTGGTCGGCAGGTTACTGTTAATTGCCAGCTTGAAACTATTCGCTCTAAGAGCAGTCATCGCTAGATAGATTCCCAGACTAGCACCTTCACGTAACACTTGAGAAACAATTGACTCGATAGACTCTGTTAAGTTGCTTTCTTGAATCGAATCAAAGGAGTCTAGAATAATCGAAATGACAGGTAAGGAATTGCCTGATTTCGCTTCATACTGTGCCAAACTGGCCACACCATGTTCTGACAATAAATCTTTTCGAGTTTGAATCTCTTGTCTAATTTTCTTTATAAACTTCACAAGTTTTTCTTCTTCTTGCAAAGTTACGATATCAGCCACGTGTGGTAAGTCTCTTAAAGGAAGCAGACCATTTGTTCCAAAATCAAATAGATAGAAATGGACTTGCTCTGGAGAATTCATCCGAGCCATATTTAAAACAAATGTTTGCAAAGCCGTAGACTTACCGAAGCCAGCTGAACCCAAAATAGCAAAATGGCTATATTCTTCTAAGTCAAAATCAAAGACAACCTGTTCTTGCTTTTCTGGTATATCTAAAAGAGCAAAAGGAATGGATAGTTTACGAGGCTCTTTCCATTGAAGCTGATAATCTATGCTTGGTGTCAGTATCTCTGTAGCAAGTGGCGGCAACCATGGCTTATCTGGAAGAATCACGTCATTCTCAGTAACAAATCAGAAATTTCATCGATTACTGCAGTCAATTCTGTACGCTCATCGTCTGAAGTCTCTTGATAGTCTTCCCCAGCAGACAGGTCAGAACTTAATAGCTCCGCTTGTCCTAAATCATTGATAAGCCAAATCCGTTCATCTATTTTCTTTTCATTCGAGCTATTTGGTTGGTAATTTGCACCACTCCAAGCAGATTGGAATAATTCGTAAATTTCGTTATTACCAACTTGTAGATAAGCACGTCCCGGCTGAATGATACTTGCAGCATCTGGTGTCTTAATGATTTCTTTTGAATCTGACTCATCGGCTACTTTAAGAGCTAGTTTAAAGCGAGAGTTGGACCAAATCTGATCGTCTACTACCCCGCTGGGCTTCTGTGTAGCCAAGATTAAATGAACCCCAAGTGATCGACCGATACGAGCAGTCGATACTAATTCTGCCATGAATTCTGGTTCATTTTGTTTCAATTCAGCAAATTCATCTGAAATCAAGAACAGATGAGGAATAGGCTTTTGAGGATAATCTTTCGCTTCTTGTGTCCCTGACAATCTCTTGCCTTCTTTATACAGTTTTGTATAAGCATTGATATGATTGACCCCAAAGCGACCAAACTCCCGTTGACGCTTTTGAAGTTCCGCACGAATACTCTTCAGAGCACGCGCAGATGCCGCTCCGTCCAGATTCGTGATGGCTCCCATCAAGTGAGGTAATTTAGCAAAAAGATTTGCCATCCCCCCACCTTTAAAGTCAATCGGTAAAAATCCGACATCTTCAGGTGCAAAGTTAACAGCTAAACTCAAAATATAACTTTGTAAGATTTCAGATTTCCCTGAACCTGTCGTACCTGCTACCAGACCATGAGGGCCATGAGCTCTTTCATGTAAATTCAGGTAGACAATATCGTCTTTTCCACGTAATCCAAGTGGGACTGCTAGAGTTTTTGAAGTATCTGCTACAGACCAGCGGCTAGGAATATTAAGATCGTCGACTGTTTTTACATTATACAATCCTAAAAAGCTAATTGCCTCAGGAATGGAATTTTTTTCAACCTCAACGTGATTTAGATTGGCTAGTTTATGAATGGCGTCATTGATTCTATCGTCCCATTTATTTGGAACCAACACTTGGTTCACGTATTCTCGGTTATCATTCACCAATGTAGCTGTTTCGTTGTTCTGGTATTCAATAACCGCTGTAGCCGTCTCAGGGAGCATTGATAGATTTTCTTTCCCCCAAATGACTGTCACTCCGTATTGAGTCATGTCTTCTGCTAAAAACTCATTAAGACCATGACCAAGCAAATATGAATCATCCAAAATTGTCAGCACATAATGTGGGCTAAACTTTAACGCTGCAGATTTAGAAGCATTTTCTCTAACCATCTGGCGTCTTTTTACAATAATCTGATAAAAAGAATTTAAAACAACATCTCTTGTCTGTTCATTGTGGATTAAACCTCTTAAATTCAGATTATGGAGCTGGAAGTGTGGCAACCATCTCCAAGCCTCCCAAGATTTCTTATAATCCTCATCAGATAATAAAGAGACAAACTGAACATCATGATAAGAATGCATTGCAGCTATTTGAAAGAGAATCGTTTGGATTGCAGTATTGAGATAAACTAGCGAACCCGCTAAACCTAAGGTTTGATCACGTAAAGAAATAATGATAGGAGATTGAGCAATGTGTTTATACTTCTCTACTATCTCTTTTTTTACAAATTGTTCCCATTCGTCTGTCTGCTCTCGCTCTGAAAAATCTACACTAAAACTACTTTTTACATCTCCAATCCCCAATCGAATATTTAGGAAATCTTCATGACTAGGCATTTTCTCATAGATTCTAGAACGATAAGAACAAAGTAGGGAAATCAAATCTGCCACTGAAGGATAATTATACTCCAGTGCTTCTTTCTGTTTCCCAGCCAGCTTTGCTAACTCGGATTCTTTTTCTACCAAATAGTTTTGATAGTTTTCTTCCTGTATTTTATTTTCTTTTTCAGTTTCTTTCTTGGATGTCCAATAACTAGATACAGAAAAAGCTGCTGTTAGAAGACTGGCTCCTCCCATACTTAAAAGCATAATTGGGTTTCGTCGACTGATAATGGTAACTGCACCCGTCATCACTAACATTCCTAGAGGCGGAACAATTGTTCTAAGTATTTCTCCACGTTTTTTCTCTTTCTTCCCTTTAGGTGAGTTGAGCCTAACTCTATCCTCAGAAGGTCTTAAGAAAATCCGTGGACTACGTCTATAATCGGGAAAATCAACAGGATACTCCTCTAGTAAAGCTTCTTCAATAAATAGCTTCGAATTTAAATAAAATTCTTGTAACAGTCCAATCATCTTGAACTGATCTGGACGTCTTTCTATTACTACGCCATCTATTACAAGCCTATCTCCTATTTGAAATGACCATCAAAATCGGCTACTTTTTCTCCATTAATGTATACTTTGGCCCCATTAGAAAAGACTTGTAAATGATGGTAGTTTTTTGCTTCTGGTTTGAAGCGAGCCAAAACAGTCGTATTAAATTTAATAGCTGAAGAAGCTAAGTCCGAAATAATAAACTCATTTCGTGGGATATTGGTATACACAATATCCAACTTACCTTTAGGATAGGCTATGCAATGCTGTAATAATTCTCCTGACCATACTTGCCCATTAAATAACAGCTGATTGTTTTCATCTAAGCAAATAAGGCCGTTCTCTGTTTGAATCTGGCGAAGGTTTTCTGAAATCTCAAGGTGTTTAAACTGATTCCCAAATAAAAATACGTCATAAAAAACTTCTGAATGGGTTCTTCTATTGCTATCAAAAATTTGGTTGGAATTATTTTTGTTCTTCATGAGCATCCTTTCCTTCCAAAAGTTCTTCGTAATTTTTAATTTGTTCCTTATATTCTTTCAGTTTTTCTTGTTTTTCAGATCCTTTCATTTTAGAATCTCCACTAACATGACTGTACAATTTTCTATAGGCGTATAAAATCAATTGATTATCTCCTATATTTTGAGCAGCATCTAGCGTTTTTTCATAGTCTCCAAATCCAATATAAATCCAATACAGAAGAATAGTTTCATTAGTCTTCATAGAAATATTTTTTTAAGATATTTTCCTTCTGATCACTACTAAGATTATCTTCTTTAATGGCACTAACAGCTAAAGCATACTGTGTCCCTTTAGGAAAGTTCTTTGGATTATCTTTTTCTAAAGTTTCTAAAGCCTTAGAATATTCATGATTTGTATAATAAATCTCACTTGAAATGATTCTATCTTTATAAGGAATTGTGTTTACTAGATAAAAGCCAGATACCACAGCAAGAACTAAGAACAAAATTCCAAACGAGATCATTCCCCATTTATATATCTTAAATTCATTTTTAGGCGTGTAGATATTCTCTTCTAATCTTTTTTGAACCTGTATTGCAACTTGTTGATTCAACGATTCATTTAATTCAGTAAAATTCTGTGCTTGTTGAATCTCTTGAGAAAATGGATTCTTAAGAGCACTCGAGCCATTAATTAAATCGTAGAAATCCAATCTCGGATTGATAATGTAAAGAATGAGGGCTCGATATGATTTAAAATAGTCCTCATTTTCTACAAAGGGCATCACAGCTGTAGAGAAGCCTCTATGAGCAACTTTAACATATTCACCTAAAACAAAAAAGTTATTCGGATGAATGTATGGCACCGTCAAAGTCTGTGAATAACGAGATAAAAATTGCATCTTTTGAGCTAAGACTAATCTATCAATTAAAGACAGCTTTTCCAGAGCGGTAACTAGTGGAATAGAAGAAGTTTCAATCTCATACGTAACCCGAAGTTCCTCTTCGGTCACCTCCGACACCTCTCCCGCTAAAAAGTGTACATCTTTCTCTAAGAATGTTTGATATTGTGGCAATTCATTTATTTTAAATTGATTGGCCTTCAAACGGACGTCCAGTCTGTCATCCTCAACATTTATATCTAACTCAGGATAATATTCTTTCATCTGCGCCACAGGTCTACCTCTCTATTCTACGCGTGTAACAACTTCAAGTTGGTCACCATTCCCAACGGGATATTCAGACAAAACAGCTGAAGGAGCTAATAAAAATGGTTTATTCTTTAAAACTAAATCAAATTGCTCTGGCAAAACGACTTTCTTCAAAACTAACGCCTCTCTAAGTAAGTCTTTTAAACGATTAGTTGTCACTGCCATTGGAACCATCACATCATAAGTTTGATTTCTATATTCAAGTTCTACTGTAATTGTTGGGGGATTCATCAAGATTGCTCCTTATTTTGTAACTGAAAATTAGAGAATACGCTCCCTAGCTTCCAACCAATGAATACTATCAAGGTTGATCCTAGCAAAAGTAAGCTAGTATACAAAGCTTTTATCAATGAATCCGATGTAGCTTCAGAATCATTTGTTATAAACTCTGGAAAAGAATAATTTTCCTGAAATAATTGATCTTTTGATGGAGCATCACTTTTGTTTTGGTTCCACTCCTCCCGAAACATCTTATCAGTCAATTCATTAAATTGACGCTTTTCTTCCTTTTTGAAGGCCTTGTTTTGTTCTTCCTTTTTCCCAAGAAACAAATCAGCCTGGTTTCCATAGTATTCATACTGTTTTTGTTCTTGATCGCCACCATAAATTACATCATTATGAATTTCAAGAGATGATTTATCATCTGCAAAAGCAGACTCAATAGTAATTGCTAGTCCTATTATAACTAAGAGAGTATAGAAAGTTATTGTAATTTTATTTCTAGACACTGTTAACTCCTAAACTGATTCCACCTTATTCGGCTTGATAAATAAATTTAATAGTATTACAGCAACGGCCGATAAGAATAAAATGAAAATTGTAAAGAATCCAATTCCTAGGCCATTCATCAATGCAACATATCCATTTTCAATATTTTGAAACAGTGAAAAACGATAAAGCAATGAAACAAATGTTCCAGGTTTTGTCGATGAACCTATGATTGGCATCAATAGTAAATAAATTCCTAATAAGAAAGTAAAACAATATAAAGTTATTGTTCTCTCAAATTTGCGTAACAGAAATACAAATAGATTAATCAAGATGAATAATAGTAAGAAGGTATAAAGAACCCATACTAATTTTGATACAGAACGAAGCATAGATGATGTTATCAAAGCAAAGGCTAAAGATGATACTACAGCAATGGATGCAATCTTAGCCGTATTAGGTAGGTTGTACCAGATGCGTGACGGGGTCTGTAGTTTGTCTCCTTCACTAATGCTACGAGGTCTCATCAAATAAATCGTAAAGAAACTGATTGAGATAGTAAGTAAAGCACTCACAATAGTCATATAGTAAGGGATGATGGAAACTTTTGCTGTTGATCCCCGAATTGCACTTACCTCAATCGGAGAAGATAGGAAATTAAAGACTTTTGCATTATCTCCTCCACCGTTCTTAGTATTAGCTAGCACCTTATTGAAAGCCTCAGCATATTTTTGATTATCAGACAAACTAGAATCCGTATTAGATGCATACTTATTGACATTTTCCAATACGCCATTAACTTCTTGCTCTAATTGATTTGCATCAGTTGTAAAACTCTTCACAAGGTCATCCATTTTAGGTAGACCATCTGCAGTAGCCTCTGTTTGTTTCGAGATATCTTTTGCTGATTTTTGGATATTTCTCAGTTGTGTAGCAATTCCTTCCAACTTGGAAGTGTTAGCAATCTCTTGTTCAGCTCTAGAAGCTGTATCTGACTTATAAAAGTCATCTAACGTTTCCTTCGCAGTATCATACCATTTTCCTAATTCTAAAACTAAATCATAATACTCATTTTTATCTGGAATAGATTTCAATAAACCATACAAACTCAATTCTTTCTCGGAATCTTCTGTTGAGTCAGGAGATCCTAGAACAGTAGAAATATCTGATATTCTCTTGTTTAATTCAGAATATAAATAATCTCCGTCTTTTTTATAAGCTTCAGCAAATTCATCCGAAACAGATTTAGCCAAGTCTTTTTATCAATATTATTGTAGCGGTAATAGATTGAATTTGGACTAGCCAAATCTCCTAATGAAACATTGCTATTTTGAACACGTTGTGCAAAGGTCGCAATCGAATCTGAGGGATCCGAAAAAATTGTTGTAATTTGTTGAGCAGCCTTATCTAAAGATGAGAAGTTATTAAGAATTACTGGTAAGTCTTGAACAAGTGTATCATTTTTAGCATCGAATACTGCTAACTTCCCAGAAGCAACGCTGCCATTACTATTCGCCCATTGATAATCGACTTCCTGATAAGAACGCTTCTCTGTTTGTTGTGGCGACCAAGATAGACCTACAGTTACCGTAACTGGCAAAGAACTTGGAACTACAGGTTCCTTCACCTCTTGGTTCTGCACTTTATCATCACGGTTAGAATCTTTGTCCTGAGTATCCTCAGTTTGTTTATCTGACCCTTGGTTTGCTGGCTTGTCTTCAACAGCAGTGTTTACAACTGCTGTATTATGAATCGAAACAGCAAAACCATTAGAAGATCCTGAAACAACAGCCTCTTTACCAAATGGTGCGAGTTGCTGATTTAAACTTGCTTGAATTTGAGACGCAACAGCTCCACCGTTTGAAATTGTAACTCCTTCACCGCCTAAAGAAATGGTATCCCCGCTAGTTGCAATATTAAAGGTAGCAGTTGTTTGGAACACATCAGATTGAGTAGCTTCTCCACGGTTCATAAAATTATATGAAGTGGTCGTGCCTGTCCCTACACCAAAATCAGTTGAATAACGATTGACTAGAGTCAATTCTGTTTTATAGAGGTTTGCTTGGTCTTCACTAATTACATTTTTAGAGACAAGAGCATCTATCAACGAAGATAGTGAAGATGCTGGAGTAGCACTTACTTCTGCATTAAGTTTTGCTAAATAGTCCTTATCTAACTTAGATCCCTTATCTGGATTCATTAAAGCAGCGATTGCTTCTTTAACATTGTCAATACTTGCTGTATCAGGAGTTAATTTACTATCTCCATAATATTTTGAAGCAATCACCTGTTGTAAATTTTGAAGATCCGTAATTTGACCCTCTAATTTTTTAATATTGGCTTCTACTGATGTTCGAGTTATCGCCTGAGCTTTTTCGTATTGTTTCGAACTTTCCAAAAAACGTTCATAGATACTGGCGTTTGGAGTTCGTTCGTTCTCTGAATCTTGAGGCAATAAGGGTCCCTGAATTTTGGGAGAGGAATCTTTTGCTTTATCTTGATCTAACTCTGATAACTCTTTCCCTCCCAATGTTGCGAACTGTTTTGTCATTTTAGAATAATAATTATCTAAACCATTCAATTGATAATTATCCTTGTTCGAGTTCGAGTTTGTTCCTTTATCCTCAGGTTGAATTGAATCTGCAATTCCTCCAACTTCCTCAGCGTTTCCATTCACCAGAGATGTAACTGAAGATACAAAACCTTTCTGTTCAGACTCTACAGCTGTACTATTTGATTGTAAGGAATTAGCTAAAGCTGATGCACTACTGATAGATTGCGGTAAAGTCTGAAATGGTGTCTGAATTTTCGACTTCAAATAATTTGAATGCTGAGATTCTATCTCCACCATGCCAGTGACATTTTGTTGTGCATCTGAAAGACTAGCAACGATACTTGAAAAGTACATTTGTACAATTCTTGTATTAAAATTGTATAAAATGCTATTGATATTTTTTTCAATAACTTGCTGAGTTACTTGGTTTTGTCCATTCCTAATCCGATACTCTATATTAGCCTTTTGTGGATCGATACTTTGGAGAGACAGCACTGTTTGAGAAAAATTTTTAGGAATAACAATCATTGCATCGTATTCTCCACTCTCAATGCCTGCTTTGGCTTGACTACGATTTGATGTCGCCCACTTATTCTGTTCATCCTGAGAAATAAAAGTGACAAAATCACGCCCTAGTTGATAATTTTTATTCTCAAATTCCCAGCCGTCATCTTCATTTACCAAAACATATCGCGCTTCTGAAGATTCCTTTCCTACAACTTGAGTCACAGAAGGGTCTTTAAAAGCTATGTAAATAAAGCTTCCTGCCATCACTATTAAAGTTATTAATACAACAGAAATTGAGATTATTTTTCTATGTTTTTCACTCAAACGGGACATTTTCACTCCTAAAAATTTTATTAAAATAGCCAGCACTCAACATAGAGCACTGGCAATGATTAGTTTCTTTTAAAAACCGAATGATGCTTTATCAGCTGCATCACGCTCTTCTACAGTATTAGCATAAGCAACAAGTTGTTGGTTTACACTCACAAGGAGTTCTTCCATTTGTTTTACGTTTGCTCTCAATTGTTCAAACTGTTCAAGATATGCGTTAAATGCTTGACCTTGCCATGTTGATGCAATTGTATCATTAGTGCTTGACACTTTTTGAATCTCTGCTTCAATGCTGCTTGCAGCTGAGGTATAAACGTTCGCTTGTGAACGTAGTTCTTCTGGGGTAAGTGAAATAGCTCCTGCCATATCTTTTCTCCTTTGTTTTTAAAGACTAATACACTTAAACAGTATATTTATACTTATGTTATACTAAAACCCTCTTTACGTCAATTACAAATATATGTGTTATGTTACATTTCTACAACAATAATTCTGATTTCCTATACTTCTATTTATTTTCTAATGCTATGGTCCTTGTTTTTAAAGCTTTTTATGCTATTTCGTGAACGTAACAAAACTGTAAAATAACATCTGATTTATTTTATCTACTATTAAAAAAACAAATTTTTTTAATTGAGCTATTTTATCGTGTTTACCACACTAATTTTTCTTAATGATTAACGATATTAAATCCCATTTATAAATCAATATTTTTTTATAAGCACTTACAAAAAAAGACATTCTGGTACACTTTTTAGTTGGATACCCTTTACTTTTCACCCATATTATTTCCGAATTTTCTCTACCTTTTTTCCTATTTTCTTTCTTAAAATAACATCATTTTCTCACCCTATCTTCAAATAAGTCGGCAAATTTTTTAAAATAGGTAAGACGAAAGAACACCCGAAAACCAGTATGAAAAAATTTGAGAGACAGAGGGTTAGTAATATCACCAAGTCCTTTTCTTCAAAAAAACATCTGCTCCTCAGCAGATGCCTTCATTTACCGATAGTAATCATAAGCTAACCGAGGGCTTCCGTCTGCGACGTGAATGATGCCACACTCAATAAATCCATAAGATAAGATAGCTGCTTGCATGGGCTTATTATCTGCATGAGTATCAATTCGTAGATGGGGGATCTCCTGATAGCAGAAATCAAAAACCTGATGAGCCAGACCTTTTACTTGGCCGTTTGAAGCGATACGATGGATAGTTCCATAAGGCGCTGTCGAACGCCAGGTTCCCTTTTCAATGACTTGATAAGTTGGATCCTCTCCTATGATAAAAGCGAAAGTCCCAACTATCTTTCCATCCTCCTCTACAACAAAGGACTGACGAGAGCTTATGTCTGCTTCTATTAAAAGTTTGCTAGGATAATACTCTCCCCACTGGGTCGGATTCCCTTGTTCTCTCATAAACTTGCGGGCCAGAGCATAGATCTCCATGATGGCTTTTAGATCTTCTTCTTTGGATAGGCGTATCTTCATCTTTTCCTCCTTTACCGGATAATGACTAGCTTCTTGATCCTTTCCAATCATTACATTATAAGAAAGGAGGCTGAAACATTCTTGTCCCAGCCCCCATCTTGAAAGAATACTATTTAAATTCTTCTGGTTCACCAGTATACTGGGCCCATTCCTGGCTAAAGAAACGGTCATTGAGCTTGTAAGTCGGCGCAGGCTGTGGATTTGCCACAAATGGATCCACGACCTTATCAAAAGCAAGCCAACCTAGCCAACCCATATGGATGGTGTCCTGCATAAAGTAAGACTTATCGCCATCCTTCGAAAAATCAGCAATGTTATTAAAACCTTGTTCGGTCAGCTGATATTTGATTTTCTCAACAGCCTGCTGATACTTTTCTTGACTCAGCCCCGTATATTCCATCCATTTAGCATTGACTGGAGGAATAACAAAGAGAACATTGGTCTTGGATTTAGCAAACTGATCCAGAGCCAATTGCAAATCATTGTATTCAGGAGATTGCACATAGGATAGATTCCGCTGAGAACCCTTGAGGCGTTTCAAGGCTCTTTTTAGACGATTCTTATAGAATTTGTTTTCAATTCCAAGATCATTGCTACTAGTGTTTTTCTTAGCTTCTTCTGTTCCGACCTCTTCCAAGGCATCATAAGAAAATTTGTCTGGCAGATTCTTCAGCTTAGACAATACAAATTTTTCATAATTGTCGTTATTAGCTGCGACAAAATTGCTGAAAAAGGCATCTTCTCGCCGATTGATCCGTGCCATAAAACGGATAAAAGAACGATCAAAGCTCGTCAATTTTTGCCGATTAGCCAATTTTTGAACATTATCTTTCATAGCAATGTTAGGATATAGTTGCAAGAGACGCTGCGCCGCGTATTGGGCGGCACGATCTCCGCTCTGTTGCCTCAAAAAACTGGTCAGCTGATCACTATTAAAATATTGCTGGAAAGCCGAAGCATCATATCCCTTCTTGGTAAACCACTGGGGGGATACCACATAGACAGCTGTTTTATTTTCCAGTTGTGGCAGGATCTGCTGCATACCAAAGTACTGATTGAGAGAGGCCGCTCCACGTTGACCTAGGAAATAAGGTCGGTAAGAACGGTCATATTTTTCTGCTAAAACAGCCGGGTGCAGACTGTCAAAGCGTAGCCATTCACTCGAACCAAAGAAAGGGACAAAACGATGTTCTTCATCAGTCAAAGCCTTACTCTTTTGGGTTCGATTTTTGAAATTTTCTGCCGTTAAAGTGACGGCTGAACGCTTTTCACTCTCATAATTATGATTGTAGTTAATCGGATAGAAAAATAGCAAGGCAACTACCATCAGTAGCGCACAAAAAACTGGCCCCAAAATCAGCCATAATCGTTTAAGCATTACGAAGCTCCGTTACACCTTCAACGATTTTATTGGCCGTATTCCAGTCATCGCGACCAAATTCAGAAACAGGTACACGAATATCAAAACGATTTTCCAATTCTACAATCAATTCAACTGTTCCCATGCTATCTAGGACACCTGCATCGAACAAATCTTCATCCATCATGTCAGAGACATCTTCCATAAATAATTCATCGATAATTTCGATTACTTCTGCTTTTACATCCATTGTATTTTCCTCATTTATTTTTATTTTTTAAACCAAAGATCATTCAAAAATCCTGAGAAGATTAAGAATGACAGCATAACAACATGGAAGGTAATAACCATACCCAGAGCTTGAGTCCATTTGTTATCCGGTAAAGGTGCTAAGCCTTTGGTCTTTCGTTCTTTATTGATGGTCTTTTTCTTGCGAATCCAAGCATCATTAATAATCAGACCAAAGCCATGGAAAACTCCATAAGCCACATAATACCAGGTTACACCATGCCAAAAGCCCATGATGGTCATGTTGATCAAATAAGCCACTCCCGAGGTAACGTTTCGGTTTTTAAAGACCTTATTGCGCATCAGGACCATGACTATTCGCATAAAGACGAAGTCACGGAACCAGAAGGACAGACTCATGTGCCAACGATTCCAAAATTCCTTTAAATCCCGAGAGAGAAAGGGTTTGTCAAAGTTAATCGGACTCTTAATCCCCATCAGATAGGAAATGGCCACCGCAAACATAGAATAGCCTGCAAAGTCGAAAGAGATCCAAACCAAAGACATACATAACACCCAGTGTTCCTAAGTTGAAGAAACCGCCTGTATAAAGTGCATAGGTCTTGACATGTCCCAAAAGCAAATGTCCAAAGATATGAGCCAGGACAAACTTATACAAGAAACCTAGCATGATATAGTGCACGGCTTTCTCAAGCATATTAAGAAGTTCTTCTCGATCAGGAATCTGAACATAATCTTCATTGAAACGTTTGAAGCGATCAATCGGCCCACTAGAGAAGGTGGGCATAAAGAGCATGAAGCGCAAAAACTCCCAAAGACTAAAGTCTGTCAGAGCCCCATCGCGTAGCTCCATCATCATACCAACAGATCGGAAGGTCAGATAGGAAATCCCCAGAAAACCTAGCAAGGACTGATGGTGATCTTGAATAGCTGGTGTGACTTTCACAATCGTTAAGGGCAAGATTGCCAAGAAAACGTGCAGATAGAAGACCCACTTATTATCCCATCTTTTGCGATAAAACTTGTAAAGAAAGAGCCAAAAGGTCTGCCAAACTACGTAAAAGGTAAAGGCAAGAAACTGAGTCAGATCGGGTCCTACCAACATAAAGATGATGAAGGCTAGGCTGACCAAGACTTCATAAAGCGGAAATCTTTTTTTAAAGAAGAGCCCGATGAAGATAGGTAGAACTGCTAAGATAATATATACAAAATATTGGGGGTCGCCGTAAGGTTCTAGGTGAGGAAGTTGTTTTAAAATTTCCATCATCGGTTATTGACCTCGCTGATTAAGCCCTTGATATCGATCTTACCATTAGGTGTCAGAGGTAAAGATTCACGATAAAGGAATTTAGATGGCATCATATAAGACATCATGATATCTTCCAAGTCTTCCTTAATAGCTTTTGTAATATCAATCTCACGCTCAAACTGTTCTGCCACCCCATCTTTTAAGATAACATAGGCCAAAAGATTTTGTACCTTGTGGTCCTTGTTATAGCGAGGCACAGCCACTGCCGAATCAATGTATTTTGATTTATTAAGATTTTGTGAAACGTCCTCCAGCTCGATGCGGTAGCCATTAAATTTAATCTGGAAATCCATCCGTCCGCCGTAAAGCAAGAGTCCTTCATCAGTCATAGAACCCACATCTCCAGTATGATAAGCAGGCAAGCCCTCAAATTCAAAGAAAGCCTCTGCTGTTTTTTCTGGATTGTTCATATAACCCTTGGACACAGCTGGACCAGAAACGATAATTTCTCCTTGCTCACCATTCGGAAGCTTCTGGCCGTTTTCATCAATGATAAAGGTTGGAGAATCTTCCTTAGTATAGCCTATTGGCAGACGTTTCATGGTAGCTAGCATTTCATCTGTAACAGCCACAGCTGATAAAGCCACAGTCGCTTCTGTCGGTCCATAGGCATTGATGATACGAGCATTTGGGAAACGGTCACGCAGTTTTTGAGCTGTCTTGACTGTCAACTCTTCTCCATCAAAGTAGAAATGAGTCAGACCCGGCATCTTTTGGCTATTGAAATCATCTGAGAGCATGGCCATATCTGCAAAAGATGGTGTTGAGGTCCAGATAGCAATCGGCAAGCTCAAAATAGTTTCAAAGAGTTGCTTAAAGTCTTGCGTAATAGCACTTGGAAGTGCAAACAGCGTTCCTCCCAAAGCCAGAGTCGGTGCCCAATACATAACAGACAAATCAAACGAGTACGGAGGCTGAGCCAACATTTGCGGTTGCGCAGGCGTTGCGAACTCTTTATCCGTAATCATCCAGTTGGTAAAGCTCAGCAAATTGTCATGGGAAATTTGAACCCCTTTGGGTTTTCCTGTTGTTCCAGAGGTAAAGATAATGTAGTAATTATCATCTCCCTTGACAGAATGAGTGATTTCATAAGCTGCCTTTTGAGCAAAGCTTGCCTGTAATTCTGCTAAGCTCAGGCTTGGAACAGTTACTTCCATAGGAAAGTCTGCAATTGCAATGATCAAGCTTGGCTCAGCAACTTCTACAATTGCTGCCACGCGCTCCAAAGCTGAATGACTATCAATCGGAATATAAGCATGACCTGACTTGGTCAAGGCTACAAAGGTCGCAAGCATCTCGTACTCTTGGCCACCATAGACCACGACAGGAGATTTAGCAGGCAAACCAAGACTGTCAATCTTAGCAGCTAGCGAATCTGAATCAGCCTTCAAGTCAGCGTATGTATGAACCTCTCCCAATACATTGTATACAGGAAAGTCTGGTTGTGTCTGAGCATAGTGCTCAATTGTTTCAATCATATCGTTAATGGTCGTATTCGTCACGAAAGGATACCTCTTTTAATCTTAAAATTCATTGTAAATAAAGCCACCCTGGCCTTGACCCAGGTAACTAAAGAAATAGAGAAGTGCTAAAAAGATAACAAAATAAAGCAGGGTTCTCAACAAAAAAGTGTAAATTGTTTGATGTTTTTTCATTCTTCATTCCAAATCATTCAATAAATATACTCTATTTTACCATTTTATTCACTCAGTTTTCAATCCTAAATCTATTTTTGTTTCTAAGTGAAAAAAATTTATATATAAAATTTTTATATATTTTTCTTGACAAGTCATTTTATTATGTATATAATTTATATATAAAATAATTATATATAAATGTTTTTTATATTGATAAAGGAGGAAAAAAATGTGTATTACTTCCCAACCTCATCAGCCCTAATTGAGTTTCTCATTTTGGCCCTCGTAGAAAAAGAAGATTCCTATGGTTATGAAATCAGTCAGACCATTAAACTATTAGCCAATATCAAAGAGTCCACTCTTTACCCAATTCTGAAAAAATTAGAAAAGAATAGTTACCTAACCACCTACTCACAAGAGTTTCAAGGTCGTAAAAGAAAATATTATTCTCTCACAGGTGCGGGGCTCGACCAGCTCAATAAGCTCAGAGAAGAATGGAGTCAGTATATTAGTACAATCAACAATATTATAGAAGGGAACATCCATCATGACAAGAACTGAATATCTCGCTCAGTTAGATAAATATCTGAAGAAACTCCCCAGACACGATTACCAAGAAGCTATGGACTACTTTGTTGAATATTTTGATGAAGCAGGCCCTGAAAACGAAGCCCAAGTCATAGCCGAACTCGGCAGTCCTCGTGAAGCTGCACATGAAATCATGGTCAACCTCTTAGATAAGATCATAGAAGAAGACGAGCCAAAGAATACTAAGAATGTTATTCAAATTGCTATCCTATCTATTCTAGCAGCACCTCTAGCTATTCCGCTAGCTCTGGTCGTCGCTATTTTAGTCTTCGTCTTCTTCTTCTTGATTGGAGTCTTTGCTTTTGTCCTAGCTGTCGGCTCCTTCGCCTTTTTTGTCTTTGGTATCAGCTCGATCTGGGACAGCCTGACCATCTCACTAGGAGTTTCGATTCCTAGCTTCCTACTTACTATTGGAATCAGCCTCCTAGGTTTTGGACTATCCGCTTTCTGCGCTTTAGGTGTTTCACCACTCATACAGTTCACCAAAAACAACTTTATCAAGCTAGCGAAACGACTTTCAAAGAAAGGAGCACGCCATGCCTAACTGGAGAAAAACATTACTAACTGTCGGAATCTCAACTTGCCTACTAGGAGGTGCACTGATTGCTACAGGAACTGCAACTGGTGGCATAAACCACTTATTGCAAGCCAATCATACCAAATACAGTAAAAAGAGCGAGGCCTTCTCCGATATTTCTGCTCTGGATATTGATCTCGGAAATCGAAACCTAGTCATTGAAGAATCAGAAGATAATAAAACTCATTTGACCTATTATCAAGGCAAGGAAGCTTCTGAGCGGATTGTTACCTCAGCCAATCAAGGAACCCTAAAGATTCAGCAACCAAGGCCCCTGATAACTTTCGGCTGGAGCAGTGGCATCCGTTCTATCTTGAACTTTTTTGACAACGAAGGAGGACGTTCAACAGTTTCCCTCAGCCTACCTAAGGGAACAAAACTTTCAACCCTTAAAGGCAACAGCAGTTTAGGTGATGTTACCCTATCTGGCTTGACCGTTCAAAAATTAGACCTCAGTCTTTCAGCAGGTAGCCTAACCGTCAAAACAGTACGATTTCCACGGGAGACTTATCGAATTCTCTTGGAGACGTTTCCTTATCTGATCTGGACATCCAAAAATTAGATCTTAAGCTCTCATCAGGCAGTGTGACTATCGATAACACTACTGTTGAAAAAGGGTATTTAGCAAGTTCTCTAGGGGATATCAACCTAAATAAAAGTAAGCTATCAGATAGCACAATTAAGCTTTCATCAGGTAGCATTAACTCTCAGCAACTCACTCTGTCAGGCGATATCAATATTGACAATAGCTTGGGTGATATTCAGCTAAACTTAGTCAAAGAAAGCCTTGAAACTCTTTCATTCGATATAGAAACAAGCATGGGTAGCATCACTGTCCCCCACAATTTTCAATCTATCACAGGTGAAAATGACGAGGTTGGTTCTAAACTGAAACGCCAACTGGATAAGAGTAGCGGAAAAGTTTTTGTGAGAGATAGCGCTGGAAGTATTGAGCTATCTGTTGCTGAGTAAAATTATTTTAACACTTCCACCAAAAACTGCATCCGTCTGTGGATGGATATGAATACATAAAAAATAGGCCGGGATATCTATCCCAGCCTATTTTTTATTTAGCAATTGCATGATAAATGGTTGTGCTGGTAAACTCCTGACCAGCCCTAACAATGACCTGGTCTTTCTGAAGGCTATGTATAGCATCAGGAAGAGCCTGCATTTCAAGGGTTCTTAATTTTTATATAATCTTATCATATTCATCTGTTTTTTCCTGTGTCACTTGCTCAATCTTCTTTCTCACTTGCCCTTGAATAGCCGTATCTATCTGGGAGATTATCCCCTCGATAGCTGTTTTTGTTTCATCAGCAGTCACTTTGATCTTATCCTTAGAGCTTGAACACAGAGAAGCTTTTTCTTTCAAAATGATACTCGCCATAGCTCTAATGCGATTACGTTCCATGATACGATACATTTGTCTCACAGCATACTCGTATTCTTCATCTGTATAGTATTCATTTAGTGGTGCTAGCATATAACCTCCTTAATTTGTCTATGGAATTTTCCAAATCATTTCGTTGTTTCCAATAATTTTTATCTAATATTTCTTCCCGTTGTCGCAGTGAATCATTTCTATGTTGATAAGCAATTTGTGATTCTTCCATTAGCTGATGCAAACTTCTATAAAAATCCTCAGCATCTTGATACGTTTGCTGAACTTGATGCAGGAAAATATCCATTTTACTAGCTTCTTCATCGACTATTCGTGACAATCTTTCCCTGCGCTCATACATTTCATTATAAGCCTCAGATAATTTAGCTTTTTTAAAACGATAATCATCTTCTAATTCATTGTACTCTCTTTTTTTGATTTTTAAATTCTGTAAAATCACATCTGACCTATCCATTTTTTAAAGTCTCCTGCTAATTCTTGGTCTGAGCTAATTTTTTTATCAATCATTTGATGAATTTGTTGATTTAGTGTACTAAAATCTAAAGCTAAAGCACCTGACTTCTGATTGGCTTGATCAAATTCTCGTTCAACTGCTCCTACAACAGAATCATATGTGACACCCGCCGCCGCAAAGGCGGTGACTACTTCATCATGACTGAGATATTGAAAGTTGCTAAAATCAATCTGTTCCCATAAATTCTGCGCTTTTGAAACCGCCTCATCTCGAATCGTTTTTATCTCCTCTGCTCCTACCTTTGCAACATTTTCCATTCCATCTCCTAGCATCATGCCTTGCAAACTATCTAGGAAAATACGCTCATTGCTTGAAAGACCGCCTGAGGATAAGCGATTTTTCAACTTCTGATAACGGTACATCTTAGCTGTCGTTTCCGCAAAAGAGGCAACCACCGGATTGGAGATTATTTTCCCATCCAAATCCACCAGCTGACCTTTTTCATTAAAGATCCATTCCGTTAGATAATGATATTGGATTGTGTCAAATAGATTTCTTTCTTTTGGATAAATTTTAGGATAGATAGCTGTCTTGGTCTCATTACCTGTAATATTACCAATCACATCATACTTGTGGCGGTAGTTGCGAAACTGTTCGGGGTGCTGTTTCATATAAGAGACTTCTTCTTCCGAAATCAAATATTGAATATCTGGTCCATTGAAGCCAATATTGGAATATCCTTGCTTTAAGGCAACATACATAGCCAGGGATTCACCCAAAGAATGACCTGCCGTCGTGATTTTGGCATTGGGATTGATTTTTTTGATTTCTGCTTCAACATCTTTCGCAAATTCTAGTGCGGTTTGAAATTGTGATTTTCGAAAAGTTTTTGTGCGAATATCTGCTAGAACCTGATTATCTCCAATTCCCACTGATTGTAAATCAGTTTGCAAATCAAGAAAGTCTGCAAAATTCGTCCCCGCATAAGCAATCACTACTTGACTGTAGTCCACCTTACCTGTCGCTTTATCAATCGGAGCAACCGCCATCGCCTGCATACCGTTGGCGGTGTTGTCTTTTGCACTAAGAACTCGAAAAGATTGCGAATCCTTCTTAACTCATCTCCTGCTTTCCATGGAGTTGAATTTTTATTTTTATCAACTTCATATACTTGATCAACTAAATAATTAAAACTTTTATCCGTAATCATATTATCTCACCCAATAAATAACTGTTATATTTGACATAAGTGAATCGCTATTTATTACTTCCGGATTCTCTCTTTCTATTAATTTATTCCCATTACTTTGACTAATATGCTGTCCAAAACCTATTTCATCCTCTGTCATCAAGTTTTGAACAGAAAAAGTGACAAATATTTCGTCATTGACAATGGCATTAGAAGTCCAAGTTCCTGTTAATTTATTCTGTTGAAAACTTGTGAACTCAATCTTCTCAACCTTTTCATAATGACTAACTAAGTATAACGCCATCCTATCCTGTTCGATTCTCATTTTCTCTTCCAATGTTTTTTCTTTTTGTTGATTCAAACTAAACATTATAACTCCTCCTATAATACAGATTACTAAAGAAATAATACCCCATTTTTTACGCTTATTCATTAACACACCTCCTTATATTATATTATTCTATAAAGTAACTGGCCTCAATTACCTTATAAACATAAATGGCTATTTTAATTAACATTAGCATACCCTCGTTTTAAAGCAACATACATGGCCAGTGACTCACCTAATGAATGCCCTGCCGTCGTGATTTTGGCATTGGGATTGATTTTTTTGATTTCTGCTTCAACATCTTTCGCAAATTCTAGTGCGGTTTGAAATTGTGATTTTCGAAAAGTTTTTGTGCGAATATCTGCTAGAACCTGATTATCTCCAATTCCCACTGATTGTAAATCAGTTTGCAAATCAAGAAAGTCTGCAAAATTCGTCCCCGCATAAGCAATCACTACTTGACTGTAGTCCACCTTACCTGTCGCTTTATCAATCGGAGCAATCGCCATCGCCTGCATACCGTTAGAGGTGTTGTCAACAGGAGGTGCTATAATTTTAAATTTCCCTTGTGCCACTATTGCCCCTTCTTTTAAAGGAACTTTCACTTTAAGAGAATCTACAGCATAAACATCATCAACAATATATCTAAAATCTCTCTCAGTCGTCATCCTTAGTTTCCCCCAGATAGCTAATTTTTATATTATCAATTGTCTTTGTATAGGGAACATCCGTCTCGTCAACAGACATGTCTTCTATATAATATCCCGATGTCCGTATAACATCCCCAAAAGCATCCTCTGATAGGGATATCGTTGCCACTCCATTAATTACAAGTGTTATTCGCCAGGTTCCTGTTGTTTCATTTTTTCTGAATTCTATAAATTCTATAGTTTCAATCGGATTCTGTGTTTTTAATTTTACTCTATTAACTACAAATAGTGCAATCCTATCCTGTTCAATTCTCATTTTCTCTTCCACCGTTTTTTCTTTTTGGTGATTCAAACTAAACATTACAATCCCTCCTATAATACAGATTACTAAAGCTACAATACTCCATTTTTTACGCTTATTCATTGACACACCTCCTTATATTATTCTATAAGCAACTTGGTCTTAATTACCTTATAGTATAACTTAAATGGCTATTTTAATTAACATCGGCATAATTCAAGGCTGTTACAAACTGAGAATCTACTACTTTCGCAGATTTAGGCCTGAACGAGACTGTAGTTTATCCCTCCCAAGCCCTAAAGACTGTACATCCGTACCAAGATCCTTTATATCCGAACTATTCGTCCCAGCATAAGAAATCACTACATGGCTATGATCCACATTCCCATTTTTATCCACAGGAGCAACTGCCATCGCCTGCATACCGTTGGCGGTGTTGTCAACAGGAGCTGTTATAATTCTAAATTTCCCCTGTGCTACTACTGCCCCTTCTTTTAAAGGAACTTTCACTTTATGAGAATCTACAGCATAAACATCATCAACAATATATCTATAATCTTTTTCAGTTATCATTTTAATTTACAATATCTTACATCTATGTCCAAGTCTGATTTACTATCAATCTGTTTTCTCTTCTCTAAAACTTCGCCTGAATTTCTAGATGTTAGTTGGGACATGCTAATCTCACCACCTAGATTCCATAATGTGAATCTAACATAGTACTTATCATTAACAAGCGCATCACCACTCCATGTCCCTGTTATATTATCCTTAGAGAAAGATTCGAATTCTACCATGCGAACTCCTTCGTAATGATTAACTAGGTATAACGCCATCCTATTATTAATACCACTATAGCTACAAGACCCCATTTGATTTGTTTTTTCATAATAAGTCCTTATCTAAATCTTCTTTTTTTAGTAGTGCTAAAATAAAATTTTTATAAAATCCTAAGGTAGCAACGAATAAAAATATAATATCAAATATAATAATTGCAACAGAAAGGATACTATACTCTGCCGTATCCGTAATTCCCGCTAAATGAAAATCTTTAAAAATTGGCAAAAGATAAAAAACGTTTAATAAACTAGCAAGATAGCCAATTAAAACTAAAGATTTTAATCTTGTAAAAATCCATATGCCTAACCAAGGGATACTTATTAAAAAGCAATGGAACTCCACCAAAAAAATCACACACAGAAAAAAACAAAATTCGAACCGTACAATATCCAAAGACAAACAAGAAGACATAGATAAGAAAACGTAAAAATGAACCCTAATATTTCATTACTTATTTTAGCCATTATGCCCTCCCAAAATTTTATCACTACGAATGTCATTGTAAAATGTCTTAGTCAATGCTATTGTCCCTATTTTAGCATATTTATCATGAAAAAAAGCGTCAAATTCTCTTGACGCTCCTTAAATTTCATACAAACCAAATCAATATTTATATCTAAAATTCTTCCGACCTGTATTAGTTACCTATCTAAATATTCTTCGATTTTATTTAGCAATTGCATGATAAGTGGTTGTGCTAGTAAACTCATGGCCAGCCCTAACAATGACCTGGTCTTTCTGATGGCTATGTATAGCATCAGGAAGAGCCTGCATTTCAAGAGCTACTCCATTGTGCTGTTTCATTGTTTGACCAGCAAAGCGGATTGCTTCATCAACACAATTTGCGGTATAAACTACCAAACATGGTGCTTCTGTCTTAAAGGTCAAGAAACGCCCAGATTCCTGATGATAGAGGAAGCCTGCCGTTTCATGTTCTGGTTTTAGTGCAAAAGGATGATCTAGGCCTGACACCAATCGAACCTGCTCATCCTTTTCAGCAAAGAGGTCCTTCAGGAGCATCGTTTGCTGCAGATGCTTTACAAAATCACTTGTTTCTACCTCTTTAGCTGGTACTCCATCCGCCGCAATTGGATAAACCCCCAGGCTATCTACCTGAAAGACATGGTCATCAATGGTCTGAGCAAAATCAGCTGAAAGATTAAAATAGCTATGGTTGGTTGGATTGATAAGGGTATCTCGGTCAGTTTGTACCTGATAAGAAATTTCCAGCTCCCCTTTTTCAGAAAGTGTATAAGAAATCCAAACCTTGAGATGGCCTGGAAAACCTCCAGTCCCATCTGCTCTTTCTGTAAAAAGAACTAGGCCTTCGTCAGTGACTTCTTCCACTTGAAAAACAGCACTGTCCCAACCAGTCGATCCACTGTGATTGCAGTTTTGACCATTGTTGGCTTCCAGTTGATAGGTTTCTCCACCCAATTCAAAACTTGCCCCGGCAATACGACCAGCTACAGGTCCAATACTTGCTCCATGTTTAGGGCTATTGCCAATATAATCTTCAAATTGATCAAATCCTAAAATAACATTAGCAAACTGGCCTTTTTTATCTGGTGTTTGGTATTCCAGGATTGTCGCTCCATAGTTCATAACACTGAGACGATAGCCCAGATCGTTTTCAAAGGTGAAGCGAAAAATGTTTTGCCCTTGAAACTCTCCAAATAGATCTTTTTGATACGATTTCATAATAACTCCTTGTGATGAAAATGTAAAAGAGGGAAATCAGAATCTTCTTTAGCAATTCCTATCCCATACTTCTTTTACTATAACACAGTACCCATCCTAAAAACACCTACTTATTAAAGAGTTTCTTCTACTTTATCAAACCAGTAATGGGCACTTTTCGAAAGAATCTTGTTCGCTTAAATCCTATTGAGTAGAGCCAAGCACTACAACTAATTCTCTTTTTTTCTATTTAGCAAAAGGATGAATAACGACTCCCTGCACAACACGGTTAACTGTACCAGTTGGTGAAGGTGTATCTGGTCGATTTTTAACTTTCAAAGAAGTAAGCAGAGCAAAAAGCTGGCCATAAATGATATAAGGGAAGGTCCGATAGACATCATCCAATAACTTACTTGGCATTTCTACTTCTTCTACTTGTGCCAATCCTTCTGCCTTGTCTATCAGCAAAATGACCTTGCGGGCAATCTCATCCCCAGCAACTTCTCTGACTAAATCTAGATCGTATTGCTTGGTATATGGATCTGTTGATCCAAAAACCAGGACAATTGTCTGCTCATTGACCAAGGATTTTGGTCCATGTCGAAAGCCGACTGGACTTTCATACATTGTTGCCACTTGGCCAGCCGTCAATTCTAGAATCTTCAATTGAGCCTCATGGGCTAGACCAAAGAAGGGGCCTGCTCCCAGGTAGATAACGCGATTGAAGTCTAGATTTACCAAATCCTGAATCTCATCAACTCGGTTTAAGGTTTGCTGGCTTAAGGCAATCAAAGACGCAACCTTTTCCTCTTTTACTGCAAGTTCGGATTTATCAAAGACCAGTAATGCCGTTAGCATCATAGAAGTGAAGCTTGATGTCATAGCAAAACCAGCATCGTTAGATGGAGACGGTTGGAGCAAGAGCAGGTTCCTCTCGTCTCCATGAGCCTGCTGGGCTAATTTCCCTTCTGCTGCACAGGTAATTGTTACCTGATAAAGCTCATCTACCAACTGTTTAGCTAAATCGACTGTTGCTACACTCTCAGGAGAATTACCACTACGGGCAAAGGAAACCAAGACTGTCGGAACATCCTTACGCAAATGAGTCAAAGGATTGGCTACAATATCCGTTGTCGCAACCGAGTTGAAATTCCATTTTCGCTCATCGTAAATACTTTTGAGATAGGGAATCAAAGTATCTCCCACATAGGCTGAAGTACCCGCCCCGGTAAAGATAACCTTGACATAGTCGTATTTACCATCAATCGAGTCTATGAAAGCCTCAATTTCAGTTTGGTGAGCTCTATAACCATCAAAGGCTGCCTGCCAAACTTGTGGTTGTTGGTGGATTTCGCGCGTGGTGATTTCAGCTCCTAAGTCTACTAATTGCTCTCTTGAATAATTAAGCATTCTCTTTTTTGTTTCCTTTCTATTTTATTCGAATGTTTTCAAACATTTATTCTTAAAAAAGAGGAGAGGAAAAGCTCCCTCTCCCCTCATTTGTAGTCTATAAAACCCTAAATAGTGACTGGTGTCTACAAGACTTTTTTCGACACCTGCCTACTCGTCTTCATCATCGTCAGCAAGTCCTGCTAAGAGGTCGTTGACTTTAACAATGCTTTCGGCCGCTTTTTCTTGATAGTTGCTGTCGGCGCCGATCAAGGAAGAATTGATAAACTCAATCACCATTGGTAAATTCATACCAGCATAGAGTTCAATTTCTTTACCTTCCATAATCAAGCGACTAACAACATTACATGGTGTGCCTCCTAAGAGATCTGCAAATACCAGATAGTCATCAAAATCTTTGATAGTATCTAAAAATTTTGCCAAAAATCGTCTGGTCCTTCTTCTGGAAGCAAGGCAACACTATGGATGGACTCTTGTGGGCCCATTATCATCTCTGTACTGTGTTTTAACTCTTCACAGAAACGACCGTGGCTAATTAATACTAATTGCTTACTCATAAATTACTCCATTACGCCATTCCAAAGAAGAAATGACCGAATGCTGAGAAAGCAACTGCTGCAAGAATGATGAGCAAGATAGCTTTTGTAGAGTTCATACCCTTACGTCCAAGCAACCAGAAGATTACACCTGTGATGATAGCTGGAACCAAACGTGGGAAGATCAAGTTAAGCATGTCTTGGATATCGATAGCTTTGTCTCCGATGTGTGGCATCCATGATACATCGACATTGATCATAGACGCGATCAAGGCACCGACCATGAAGATACCAAGTACAGAAGCAGCTTCGATCAAAGCTGTCAAGGTACTTTGCATGTTGTTGATTAAGTTGGTACCTTCTTTATAAGCAAATTCCAACTGTTTCCAACGGAAGATATCATAGGCTACTGCTACCGCGATCCAAAGGAAAATACCCCATGGTTGACCTTGTGACGCGATTGTTGCTGCGATAGATCCCATAATAGCTGGAACCAAAGATCCAAAGATAGAGTCTCCAAGAGGGGCAAATGGTCCCATGAGACCTGTCTTGATCCCGTTAACTGCATCTTTAGAGTTGACACCGTCTTTTTCTTCCAAGGCCAAATCAAAACCAGTGATAATGGTGTGGAAGAATGGTGAAGTATTGAAGAATTGCGTATGCAATTTCATCATTTCTTTCAATTCGGGTGTGCCGTCTCCATACATTTTCCGCAATTGTGGAAGAAGCATGTAAAGGTAACCAGAAGCCTGCATCCGTTCGTAGTTCCAACCCAATTGGAAGGTGAAAAGGCTACGTTTGTTGATTTGTTTGAAATCCTCTTTAGTGAGTTTGTAGTTCTTAGAATTCGTCATCTTCAATTTCCCCGCTTTCTACATTGCTTGCTGGAGCAGCTACAACCGTACGTTGGTTGTTTTTAAAGTGTTGCACTGCAAGGAAGATACCAATGATGGCAACCCCGATCATAGATACAGATTTGAAGTTGTTTGTGAAGGCAACCATTTGTTCTTTTGGAAGTTTTGCAAAAGCATCTGTTCCAAGCATTGCTGAAACGGCAGTACCAACACTTTGAACGTTGCTGTAGAGCACTGTTAACATTGCTGTCAAGCCAAAACCAAGAGCAAGATAGTGAAGGTGACGTTTCACAGGCAAGTAGTGAAGCAAGATGGCGAATCCAAGACCTGGAAGCATACGTCCTGCAAGGGTCAAACCATTCGCAATCCATTTATATTGTTCAACAAAGTCTACAATAGATTGAACAAAAGCACCACCAAAAGCAAGAGCTAAGAAGACTGGAAGGGCACGAGAGAGAGCCCAAGGAAGAGCACCAAGGAGATAGTTGCGTTCAATTCCTTTATAGTCAAAGCGTTCGATTGCAGCATCAATACGGTGTGCAAAGGCAGTTGTACTCATCCGACCAAGGATATCCGCATAAGTCAAAGACCTGCTACTGGAACGGCAATAGTTGAAATCGCAATTTCTGGTTTGATACCTTGTGCTACTGAGAAGGCAGTTGCAAGAACGGCACCAGAAGTCGCGTCAATACGAGAAGCTCCACCGAAAGTACCAACACCGAGTACTGTCAATTGAAGAGAAGCTCCGATAACGAGACCTGTCCCTAAATCTCCCATGACAAGTCCTGTAATGAAACCAGCAAAGACTGGTGAGCCTGCTGATGAAACGATCGTCAACTCATCGCAGATTTGATAAGCTGAGTACAGAGTGAGTAGTAAAATTTGCCACCATTGTATCATGACAAAGACCTCCTAAAAATTTTTCCTTATTTTAACAAATTCATAAAATCCGCAACCGGATCATTTGGAACCATCTGAGCTGTCAACTTCACGCCTTTTTCATGCAGTTTGTGGAAAGCTTCCACATCCGCATCAACCACATTGATGGAGCGAGTGATTGGACGAGTTTCGTCTGACTGAGACATATTTCCGACATTAAGTGTTTCTAGTGGCACACCAGCCTCTACCAAACGAAGGAAACGGTCTGGTTTACGAGCAACGATAAAGAGTCGTTGTGAGTCATATTTTCCAGCCAAGATATTTTCTGCTGCTTTAGCGATTGGCAGAATGCTGAGCTTCACTCCTGGCGGTGTTGCCAACTTGAGCCCGCTCTTTCAATATCATTTTGTGCCACTTCGTCATCAATTACCATGATGCGTGTCACATTAAGCTTAGTAGTCCAAAGATTGGCTACTTGTCCATGAATCAGACGTCCGTCGATTCGATTCCCTACGATTGTCATAAATTTTCCCCCTTTATATTTTTAAATGTAGGTTGGTTAACAAGATGAATAGAATCTTTAAATTCCCCTTCCGTCTCAAAAATAATGATACGGTTTGCTCCTTCCTTTAGAAGGCCATGAGGAATATAAAGAGATAAGGTTGGCCCGACATTCCAGAAACGCCCAATATTGACTCCATTGATAAAAGCGACGCCTTTCCCAAAGTCTGTCAAATCAAGATAGGTGTCTTTAAGCGCTTTCATTTCTAGGTTAAAATCAAAGGCATAGAAAGCTGGATGCCCCGGGTACCATTCTTTTGAAAAGTCAATCTTTTCAGGTTGATCTAAGTAAGGCAGTAATGTTGCCAATCTAGCATGAAGTGTAAGTCCTTGCAGATTCCTGTTCGGATACCTTTTCTCTGAGTATCTGCCAAGAGTTTATGGCCGTAGTTGACTCGACCCATATTTTCTACGAGGATGTCAATACTATGCTTCGTTTTGACCTGTCTATCGACAAAGATATCTGCACCAATTTCAGTTTGATATTGGGTAGCAATATGTTCTTGGTCTACAAAAAGTTGCATCCGATCGCGACCGTCAATAATACGAATCTTTTCTTGATCTGCATCCCAGTCAGCTTCTGTATGATAGAGTAGATAACCGTAGTTCTGTCCTAGTTCCTCCATCTTTTTAGGATAGAGACTTTGAACAGGTTCTGCCAAATCCGCCAAAGTTTCAAACAAACTAACCTTGTCGCTCAAGGAAATATTTTTTTGTTCAAAGCTGCCTTTCACCAGAGGTTCCATTTGTGGGAATTCTGGGTAATAAGTCTTTAACATCTTTTGAACTGCAAAATACTTGGGTGTTGGATTTCCAGCTTCATTTAGCAAGGCATCGTAGTCATAGGAAGTGACTTGTGGGAGATCAATTGTTCCACGCGCTGAACAACCATTCATGAAACCAAAGTTGGTTCCCCCATGAAACATATAAAGATTGATCGAACCTTGCTTGAGAACCTCATGAACGGCTTCTGCTAATTCCTCAGGATCCCTTGTAATAATAGGTTCCTTCCAACGATTAAACCAGCCGTCCCAAAATTCCATACACATGAGTGGCCACTTCTTGTCATGCTCTTGGAAAAATTCTTTCATCGAAGCAAAATTTTCATCTGCTCGAGAACCAAAGTTTCCAGTAACCAACAAATCCTCATCAATCAGTGTACCTGCTTCTAAAGTTGCTCGCCAAGGGCCATCTGAGGTAAAGAGTGGACAGGTTACGCCTCGCTCTATCATTAGGTCTCTGACAGCTCTGAGATAAGCTTTATCCTCACCATAGGAACCATACTCATTCTCAACCTGCATCATGAGAATATTGCCACCCCGATCCAATAATCTAGCGTTAAGCGAGGAAGCAGTTCATCGTAGTAAGCCGCTACAGCCTCAATAAATCTGGGATCAGATGAACGAATCCTCATGTCTTCTGTCAAGAGCCAAGCTGGTAAGCCACCAAACTCCCACTCTGCACAGATGAAAGGCGACGGTCGAACAATAGCGTAAAGTCCTAAGTCTTGAGCTATCTGCAAGAACCTTTCTAAGTCCAACTGTCCTTGAAAATTGAACCGTCCCTTCTCGGGCTCATGTACATTCCAAGGAACATAAGTCTCAACCGTATTAAATCCTAAAGCTTTTAAGTTGTAAAGCGAATGATGCCAGTCATCTGGATGCACTCGAAAGTAGTGGATTGCACCCGATAAAATCTTAAATGGCTTCTGATCTAGTAGAAAATTATCAGACACTTCAAATCTTTCCAAACGCCCACCCTCTTTCAAAGAAAACTCTTTCATTAATTAATATAATAATATTTTGAAAAAAAGTCAATAGTTTTGAACTATTTTTTAGAAAATATGGTAAAATTCTAGTAAGAGGGAATAGAAGTGAGGTGAAATAACAATGGCAATCCCTAAATACCAATACATAAAAGATGAACTAAAACAAAAAATCATTTCTGGTCAATTTGAAAATGGTGATAAGTTTTACACTGAGGCTGAATTGATACAGATGTATGATGTTAGTTCTATCACTGTCGTCAGAGCACTAAACGATCTTGCCAACGACGGATATATTATCCGCCAGCAAGGAAAAGGCACCTTCGTATCTAGAGCCCGTAAGCATAAACTAGTCGAATTTTCTGATGTAGAGGTTTTTCCATCCCAAAGTGACCATGTCACTGTCTTATCCATTGAGCGTGGAAACGATGGAGCCATTCTAGACAAACTCGGTCTAAAGAGCAACCAATTCTATTATAGGATCGAACGGGTCAGAGAAACCAATGGTGTGACCTATATCTATCAGCAATCCTATATCCCAGAACAATATGTAAATGCGAACTATCCAAACTTAGAGTACTATAGTTCTATTTATGGTCGCTTCAAAGCAGATTATCATATTCATATGAACGATGAACCCTTTGAAGAAATCAACGAAATTGTTTTCCCAACACCTAAGCATGTAGCTGAAAAACTAGGAATCGATCCTCAATTTCCTTCTGTACATCAAGTGAAAACTACTCAGCTTGAAAGTACTGGACAAATCCTGGAATATGTTGAGAGTTACAAACGCGGAGACTTTTATAAGATTAAGTTTATTGCCTCTGATAAAAGTCGTTAATAGTAGTAAAAAACGAACTCTATCAAGCATTTACACCCTTTTGTAAAAGCGCTTTCATTGATGTTTATATTATATCGTGTTTTACCTAAAATGAAAAGTTATTTTGTTAGATACCTTTAATTTGTTTGCTAAAATATATAATATGAACACTTATTTAAACAAAAAGCTATCGATTAACTGAATCGATAGCTTCTTTAGCTTTTGTTTTATGGAAAGTATGTTGACTCACTTTCGTCAAACAAACAAATTTCCTACTTAACTAAGGCGTTTCTTCCTTTACCTAGAGTCTTTAAAAGGAAAAATATATAGAAAATGGACAGGTCTATTATCAATGTCTAAAATGTCTCACTCCAGTGAAGATCATGGTCAAACCATATTTGTCCGCAGCTTCGATAGACTCTTGGTCACGAACCGAGCCCCCAGGCTGGATGATAGCCTTGATACCCGCTTTGGCGATTTCTTCCACGTTATCGGCAAATGGGAAGAAGGCGTCGGAAGCAAGCACAGCACCATCAAGACGATCTTTAGCTTGATCAATGGCGATACGAACAGAGGCCACACGGTTAGTCTGACCCGGGCCAACACCAAGTGTCATGTGGTCGTTGGTCACGATGATACCGTTTGATTTCACATACTTGATTGCCTTCCAAGCAAACTCAAGAGCTGTCGCTTCTGTCTCAGTTGGTTGGCGCTTGGTCACCACTTGCCAGTCAGCTGGGCTCTCTTTGACCACGTCTTGATTTTGAACAAGGAGACCACCAACAACACCTGTGTATTCTGCCTCTACCTCACTAGCATCTTGAGCATCAAATGGCAAGGCGAGGATACGCAAGTTTTTCTTTTTGTTGGTCAAAATGGCTAGCGCTTCATCTGTATAGCTCGGTGCAATGATGATTTCAAGGAAGACACCATGCATCTTCTCAGCTGTCGCAGCATCCACCTCACGGTTAAGGACGACAATTCCACCAAAGATAGACACCGGGTCAGACTCATAAGCGTAATCCCAAGCAGTTTCGATGTCATCAGCTTGACCGATACCGCATGGGTTCATGTGTTTCAAAGCCACAACAGTTGGACGGCCTTTGAAGTCACGAATGATACGAATGGCCGCATCAGCGTCACGGATGTTATTGAAGGACAATTCTTTACCGTTGAGCTGTTTTGCTGAAGCAATCGAGTAGTCTGTCGGCAAGGCTTTTTGGTAGAAGTCCGCATCCTGTTGAGGGTTCTCACCGTAACGCATAGCTTGCTTGAGGTCATAAGTCAAGGTCAATTTTTCAGGCTTGCTTTCTCCGACTTGAGTAGTAAAATACTCTGCAATCAAGGCATCATAAGCCGCTGTGTGGCGGAAAACTTTTGCTGCTAAACGTTGGCGAGTTTCGTAAGTAGTTTCGCCATTGGCTGACAATTCTTCAAGAACTACAGCATAATCAGCAGGGTCTACCACAACTGTTACGCTGGCGTGGTTTTTAGCTGCTGAACGAAGCATAGATGGCCCGCCGATATCGATATTCTCCACCGCATCAGCGTATGTCACATCTGATTTGAGAATCGTTTCCTTGAATGGATAAAGGTTGACCACCACAAGGTCAATAAGCTCAATATTATTATCTTTAGCCGCCTCTAAATGGCTATCGAGATCACGACGAGCGAGGAGCCCACCGTGGATATTCGGGTGCAGGGTCTTGACACGACCATCCATCATTTCTGGGAAGCCAGTCACGTCGTCAATAGCAATGGTCTCTACCCCAGCACTATCGAGGGCAACCTTTGTTCCACCTGTCGAGATGATCTCCCAACCGAGTTTTTTGAGTTCTTGGGCAAATTCAACAATGCCTGCTTTGTCTGAGACGCTGATTAAGGCGCGTTTAGTCATTTTCTTTCCTTTCCTTGTATCTTTCACATCATTTAAACTAAAGACTGGCGATCATAGTCTGTAATCTGATTCCCAAGTTCTTGCAATAATTTTCTTACCTCAAGCTTACTTGTTTCACTTTCATACACGCTTCGCAGTTCTGCATCTGTCGCACCAATCAAGGTTACAAATTCTACTTTTCCATGCGGAGTGTCTAGGGGCTTAGCTAGATTATCGCGAGCAGTCAGAAAACCTGTCAACTTTGATTTTTGATGGGCATCAATTCCTACCGTTTGCTTGGTGTAAATGTATTCTTCTGGTAAAACAACTTTACCCGTTTTAAAAATATATCTTGCCACATATTGCAATAAACCGCAGCCATTTTTGATTTCTTCTTCGTCATTATCTGATTTCTTTAACTTAAAAGTCAATTCAATCCCATAACCACTGTATTCAGGGTCTGAGCTTTCTTTTGTGTATAACTCCGACAAGCCATAGCCAACAAAATGCCAAATTCCCCCGCATCATAAACACTGATACCATCAAGAGGATCTGGACCTCCAAACATATATTTGATAAGTGTTCCATAATGCCGGGGATTGGGCTGATCAGGATAGAGACGATCAAATTCTGCATCAATGGCTTCCCATCCTGGAGCGCTATCATCTGTATTATCAGATTGAACAACAGTTTTGTCTCCATCTTCAATCGGCTTTTCCTCACCAGAAGATTTCTTCTTAAAAAAATCAAATAAACCCATAAATTCTCCTTAGCAGATGACTTTTAATCCTTGCCACAAAATCATCTATGACTTCCTTCTTATTTTCGTGCAACTCCCAAACTATCCAACACCTCTGGATACAACTTGTACTCAGCCTCATGAATGCGAGCTTCAAAACTGTCGATGGTATCATCAGCTAGCCTTGGCACACGGACTTGTTTGATGACCTTTCCAGTATCTACACCTGAGTCTACCCAGTGAATGGTCACGCCGCTCTCAGCAACCCCAGCATTCCAAGCATCCTCAATTCCATGAGCTCCTGGAAATTCTGGTAGGTAGGCTGGATGAATGTTAATGATCCGACCCTCGTAAGCAGCGAGCAAAGTTGGCCCAACGATTTTCATATATCCTGCTAGGCAAACCAAGTCAATCTGGTGTTCTTCCAAGAGTTCAACAAGAGCTGCTTCGTAGTCTGCCTTGTTCTCAAACTCCTTGAGTTCAAAAGCATAGGACAGAACGCCGAGCTTGTCTGCACGCTCGAGCACATAGGCGTCACGATGGTCTGAAAAAACAAACTCCACTGGAAATTCTTCGGCAATCACCTGAAAATTTGAGCCATTACCAGAGGCAAAAACCGCTATTTTTTTCATTTGATGATGACACTTTCGTTTTCTTTCTTGACGATGCGACCAATTTCATAGATTGGTTCATCCAACAATTCCTTGACACGGCCTACATTTTCAGGGCTAACTGCCAACATGAGTCCAACACCCATATTGAAGATTTCAAACATTTCTTCATGCTTGATTTCACCGTATTTTTCAAGAGCTTTGAAAATCGGAAGCACTGGAACCTTGCTTTCCTCAATCTCTGCAGCCAAGTCATCTGCAAACATACGTGGGACATTCTCGATAAAACCACCACCTGTGATGTGGGCAATACCGTTGACCAGCTCTTCCTTGATGAGAGGCAAGACAGCCTTGACATAGATACGAGTCGGCTCAAGAAGGACTTCCTTTAAGTTTCTTGCCTTCCAATTCTGGCAAGACTTCCTCACCTGTATAGTCGGCAAAGACGCGACGCACGAGTGAGTAACCATTGGAGTGAATCCCACTTGAAGCAAGCCCGAGAAGAACATCTCCTTCCGTCACTTTTGAACCATCAATAATTTGAGATTTTTCAGCCACACCGACTGCAAAACCAGCCAAGTCATAATCATCTTCACCGTACATACCAGGCATTTCAGCCGTTTCTCCACCGATAAGAGCGGCGCCTGCCTGCACACAACCTTCTGCTACACCAGCAACCACTTGTTCTAGCTTGGCTGGTTCATTCTTGCCAGTCGCGACATAGTCAAGGAAATAGAGGGGCTCCGCACCTGCAGCGATGATGTCATTGACACACATGGCCACACAGTCCTGACCAATGGTATCGTGCTTGTCATACTTGATAGCTAGCATCAACTTGGTACCAACACCATCTGTACCTGAGATCAAAACAGGCTCTTTGACACCTGTTTTTGAAAGGTCAAACATACCACCGAAGCCACCCAAAGCTCCCATAACCCCTGCACGCTCCGTACGAGCCACATGTTTTTTGATTCGTTCAACTACTTCATACCCCGCTTCAACATCCACACCAGATTGAGCGTATGCATTCTTATTTGTCATTTAGTCTCCTCTTCCTTTTGTATAATGGAAAATCTCATCCGTCTATTTGTAAAAACTCGTCTTTTCTTCCAAACTTCTACGATATTCTTCTTCATAGTCGTAGAGAGGAGTTGGGTAGTCGCCGTCAAAGTAAGCGACACAGAGACCACCGTTTGGCGCATCTGTTTCAATCCCGATAGAGTTAATCAAGCCATCAATAGAAAGATAGGTCAGGCTATCCGCACCAATGATTTGGCAGGTTTCTTCAACGGTATGATTGGCAGCAATCAGCTCCTGCCGCGTCTGGATATCAATCCCGTAAAAACATGGATAAGCTAGCGCTGGACTGCCAATAGCAACGTGAACCTCAGACGCCCCTGCTTCTTTCAAGAGCTGAACGATACGGCGAGAGGTTGTCCCCCTAACAATGGAATCATCAATCATCACCACACGTTTGCCTTTGACAACGCCTGAAACAGCTGACAGTTTCATCCGCACCCCTTGCTCCCGCAATTCTTGAGTTGGCTGGATAAAGGTGCGTTGTGTATATTGGTTTTTAATTAATCCCATTTCGTTTGGCAGACCAGATTCTTCCGCAAAGCCCATGGCTGCGCTTAGTGAAGAATTCGGAACACCGACTACGATATCCGCCTCATGTTTGAATTCACGCGCCAATTGAGCCCCCATTCTCTTGCGGGCTGTATGGACGTTGACACCATGGATATTGGAGTCAGGACGCGCAAAATAGATATACTCCATAGAGCAAATCGCCAACTGGGTATCATTCGTATAACTATCGTACTGGATGCCACTGTCATCAATGATGACAATCTCCCCCTGGCTTCACATCACGAATCCACTCAGCACCAATCACTTCAAAAGCACAAGTTTCAGAAGAAACCACAACTGCTCCATTGCTCATTTTCCCAATAGAAAGCGGACGGAAGCCATTTGGGTCAAGCGCCGCAATCAACTTGTCTTCAAAAAGTAGAATATAAGCAAACCCACCTTTGACAAGACTGAGTGCTTCTTTAATTTTACCCATTAGACTAGGATTATGACTACGACGAATCAAGTGAGCCAAGATTTCAGAATCAGAGGTTGAGCTGAAAATAGCGCCTCTTTGTTCCAATTCTTTCTTTAGAGATTCTGCATTAGTTAGGTTCCCATTATGAGCAAGTCCAAACTGCATATCATGAAAGCGAAAAATGAAAGGCTGGATATTATCCGCAGAAGCTTCTCCTGCAGTCGCATAACGAACGTGCCCAATCGCACTCGTTCCAGTCAGTTTATCCAAATTAGCTGGATTTCTGAACACTTCTGATAGAAGTCCCATATCACGATGGCGCTTTAGTTGTCCCTGGTCATTGGAGAGGATTCCTGCCCCCTCCTGACCGCGGTGCTGAAGACTATGGAGCCCAAAATAGGTCAATTTAGCCGCATCCGGATGTCCCCAAATACCGAAAACACCACATTCTTCATTAAGTGACTTTACTTCGTATGTCATTTTTTTACCTAAATTCTTTTATCCTGAAAAGGGAGAAAACCTGATCTGACAGACCAAGTAGACTCCTTTTTGATTACTTTCTATTACAAGCCAGTGTTATCTTGACCCGCTTGGAAATAACGAACGGCACTTTCAAACAATTTCTGGTCTTTCTGGCCTGGAATATTTTGGAAAAGACCATCTTCATAACGTTCTGAGTGTCCCATCTTACCGATGATTTGACCATTCTTGCTAGTAATTCCTTCGATGGCATTAACAGAACCATTCGGATTGTACTTAGAGTCCATACTTGGTTTGCCGTCAAAGTCAACGTATTGGCTAAAGATTTGACCATTGTCACGGAGCTCCGCGAATTCCTCGGCCGTCACGACAAACTTCCCTTCACCGTGCGACACTGGGATGGCATGGATATCTCCTACTTGCACGCCAGCCAACCATGGTGAGTTGGTATTGGCAATTCGAGTTTCCACCATCTTGGCCACGTGCTGATTGGCATCATTGTAAAAGAGAGTTGGGCTACTAGCACCTGCATCTTCAAAGTTTCCGTAAGGAAGAAGTCCAGATTTGACTAAAGCCTGGAATCCATTACAGATACCAATGATGAGGCCACCACGACTGATGAAAGCATCAATGGCTTTCTTAACCTTCTCGTTGAGCAGGATGTTGACGATAAACTTAGCTGACCCATCTGGCTCATCTGCAGCAGAGAAGCCACCTGCAAAGAAGATAATATTTGCCTTGTCAATATTGTCAACCATTGCGTCAACAGACTTGACAATAGCTACTTCATCCAAAGTAACAAAGGGAACTAGATTAACCTTTGCACCAGCTGCTTCAAAGGCCTTAGCTGAGTCGTATTCTGAGTTTGTTCCAGGAAAGACTGGTATGTAAACCAGTGGCTCAGCTACTGTATCCTTGGCTTTTATCACTGTATCAGAGACTAGTGCAGGGACATCCTCTAAAACTTTAGATTGTTCAAATTCAGTTGGGTAAACTGCTTCTAACTTTCCTTCAAAAGCATTGAGCACATTTAAACCATTTATGTCAATATCGTTTACGGTCAATGTAAACAATTGAGTTGTTTGTCCAATCTTAGCTACATTTGGAATATCCTCTTTAGATGTAAAGACAAAGCCACCTAGCTGACCAGTTAAACAAGTTGACAGATCTGTTAAGTTTACTTTTGCTCCTATACGATTCCCCAGACTCATAAGAGCTAAGCTTTCAAGTACTCCACCATATTTAACTGCTGATGCCGCACTGATTTTATGTTCTTTTTGAAGACTTGTAAACTGTGTAAAGTTTGCCTTTACAGTCTCGAAATCAATTTCTTGAGATAGGGCTGGTCCTGGGATATAGTAAATCCATTCTCCCACTGCTTAAATTCTGGAGACAGGACTTTTCGACTATCTGCAGTTGTTACACCAAATGCAACAAGAGTTGGAGGCACTGTCAACTCTTCAAAAGTACCTGACATAGAGTCCTTACCACCAATAGATGGAAGGCCTAGCTGAATCTGCGCTTCAATAGATCCTAAAAGGGCAGATACGGGCTGACCAAAACGTTCAGCTTTCTTATCCATCCGCTCAAAGTACTCTTGGTATGAGAAACGAGCCTTAGACCATTCTCCACCAGCGGCAACTAATCGGGCAGTTGCTTCGATCACAGCATATGCTGCTCCATGATAAGGTGACCATTCAGCCAAATACGGATGGAAACCTTGAGCTATTACAGATGCAGTATTCGTAAAACCAGACTGAACAGGTAGTTTTTGAACAGAAGCTTCTGTTGGAGTTATTTGATAACGACCTCCCAGAGGATGATTGACAGTTGAACGTCCTACAGAACTGTCAAAAATCGTCTGTAAACCTTTTTGACTAGTATGGTTGAGATCAGATAGAAGAGATAATAGGTCTGTTTCAAGACTTTCAGCTGATGTTGTCCTTTCTTCAGGTAGCTTGACATCCTTGTCAACCACCTTGGCATCGACTACAACACGAACGCCATTTGTATCAAGGAAAGAACGCTCCAAGTCGACAATTGTTTCACCATTCCAGTGCATAACCAGATTTGGTTTTTCAGTCACTTTCGCAACAACAACAGCGTCAATATTTTCTTTGTTACATTCCGAAACAAAGGCATCCACATCCTCAGGACGAACAACAACAGCCATCCGTTCTTGTGATTCAGAGATAGCGATTTCTGTTCCATTGAGCCCTTGGTATTTAAGAGGTACCTTATCAAGATTGATTTCAAGACCATCTGCTAATTCACCAATAGCTACACAGACACCACCAGCTCCAAAGTCATTTGATTTCTTAATCAGTCGAGTCACATTTCCATTACGGAAAAGGCGTTGAATCTTGCGTTCTTCAATGGCATTCCCTTTTTGAACTTCAGCACCAGCAGTCTCTACAGATTCTACAGTTTGCACCTTTGAAGAGCCTGTTGCGCCACCAACTCCGTCGCGCCCTGTCTTTCCACCTAATAAGATGACCACATCACCCGCTACTGGTTTTTTTCACGAACAACATTTTCTTTAGGAGCCGCTCCGACAACCGCTCCAAGCTCCATCCGCTTAGCTACAAAACCTGGGTGGAAGTACTCACGGACATAAGTTGTTGCCAAACCAATTTGATTACCGTAAGAAGAATAGCCATGCGCTGCTGTTTTAGAAATGATCTGCTGAGGAAGCTTTCCAGCTCGCGTTTCAGCAATCAGCTGGGTAATATCGCCCGCACCAGAAATCCGCATTGCTTGATAAACATAAGAACGACCAGAGAGTGGATCACGAATAGCTCCACCAATACAAGTCGCAGCGCCACCAAAAGGCTCAATTTCTGTTGGGTGGTTGTGGGTTTCATTTTTAAACATCAGCAGCCATGGTTCTTTCACACCATTGACATCCACTTCAATTTCGACTGAGCAGGCATTGATTTCATCAGAAACTTCCATATCATCTAGACGGCCATTGGCTCTTTCGTAGCGGCCAAAAATAGTCGCCATATCCATGAGAGTCTGCGGTTTTTCCCCACGTCCCAACTCATTGCGCATAGCCAAGTATTTATCATAAGTAGCCTGCAATTGTTTTTCAAACTTAGAAGCTGAAAAATCAATCGTTTTTAACTCAGTCTCAAAGGTTGTATGGCGACAATGATCAGACCAATAAGTATCTAGGACCTTTAGCTCTGTCTCTGTTGGCACGCGCCCAATGGATTTGAAATAATCTTGAATGAATAAGAGATCGTCAACTTCCATAGCCAAACCTTGTTCAGACTTGTAGAGCAAAAAATCTTCTGCCGTATAGTTTTCAAAGAAATCTAGATTTGGAATTTCCTTGTCAGAGCTTGAAAATTCCTGAGGACGGAGGCCTGAGAGAATATCTTTAAAGCGGGAATCCACTGGATTTAAAAGGTAACGCTTAATCGCCTCCAGTTCATTGGCATCAATATTTGTTGACCAAATAAAGTTGAGCTGTATTCACAATTACATTGCTATCACTGCCCAAGAGCAATAAAGCCTCCTGAGCGCTAGCTGAGCGTTGGTCAAACTGACCCGGCAGAGCTTCGATAGCAAAAAACGCTGTTTCTGCAAGTGCAACCTCTACTTCCTCTTCTGTCAGCAATCTATCTGTTACTTGCTCAGAAAAAATATGTTTTTCAGCCCGAGTATACAAGTCTTCTGCCAGATGAAAAACATCGTAAACCTGAATTATACGAAGATCTGATAATGTTTTTAACTGGAGATTATATATCAGCTCTTTCATTAAACTCTGTGACTTGATACCAAAGTTATTTTTCTTCTCTACAAAAATACGCTTGTCCATGACTTTTCACACCCGTCCTTACTTAATCGCCTGCAACTTCTCCCAAACAACTTGGTAAACATCCGTCAATTCACCAAGACCACGTCGGAAAACATCTTTATCCATGTGGTGTCCTTCTGCGTCCCAGAGACGGCAGTTATCAGGTGAAAATTCATCTGCTAGAATAATCTTGCCATCTTTGTCAAAGCCGAACTCTAACTTGAAATCAATCAATTTCAATCCAATTTGGCGGAACCAGTCTGATAAAAGCTCATTTATCCGACGAGTCTCCTCTTTCAAAAAGGCAATTTCTTCGTCGTTAGCAATCTTCAAGAATTTTACATGCTCATCATTGATGAAAGGATCGTCCAAATCATCATTTTTGTAGTAAAATTCCACAATCGGGGTCTCAAGTGCAATCCCTTCTTCTACTCCAAAACGCTTAGAGAAAGATCCTGCTGTATAGTTCCGAAGCACTACTTCTAATGGAATAATCTTTACTTTTTTGTTGAGTTGATCTGTATCTGAAATCTTTTCAATAAAATGCGTGGCTACACCCGCAGCATTCAATTTTTCAAAAATAAATGATGAAATCTGATTATTGAGTACTCCCTTACCAACAATCTGTTCTTTCTTAACCCCATTAAAAGCGGTAGCTTGATCCTTATAATGTGCTACAATCACATCCTCATCATCTGTAGCAAGAATATCTTTGGCTTTTCCCGAATATATCAATTTATTTGACATTTTAATGTTCGCCTTTCGTAATTTTTATGCCTTCATTTTATCATATGAACTAGATATTTACAAGCTGTATCCGTATTTTTCAACCTGACTTCTTTTGATTTTTTTATTTAAACTACCTTCCTTATCAAAATATAGAAAAAAGTAGGTCAAGGCCTACTTTGTTTTTTTCTCAATATATGCTACTACATCTGCAACACTGCATAGACGATCAATATCTTCATCTAAAATATCAATTCCAAATTCGTCTTCTAAAGTCAGAATAAACTCCATCATATCAACAGAATCCGCCCCAAGATTATCCTTAAAGCTTAATTCCGGAGTTACCTCAAAACTTTTACCTTGGCGTTCTTGAATGATAGATACGATCTTTTGGTAGATTGTTTCCTGCGTCATTGTGTTTCCTCCTTTGAGAATTCTGTAACTGATTTACCAACCACATCAGTATGTAGCATTGTTCGAATTTGACGAATCGTACTGCAAACTGTTTTTGCATCACTTGAGCCGTGAGTCTTAACAACTGGCGCTTTTAGACCAAATAATACGGCTCCTCCAGCATCAGAATAATCTAGTCTAGATTTTAGTTCCTTCAGGCTATCTTTTAAAAGCAAGGCACCCAACTTGGCCTTGAGACCACCACCTAAAATACTCTTCTTAAGCTGCCCCATAATGCTGAGCGCTGTTCCCTCAATAGACTTTAAGACTGCGTTTCCGGTGAATCCATCTGTCACTACAACATCAGCTACACCATTCATCAACTCACGCGCTTCCACATTTCCAATAAAATTAAGAGAGGAATCTGCAGCAAGTAGTTCATAGGTCTCCTTACGTAAAGGATCACCCTTGCTACTTTCTGTCCCGTTGTTCAAAAGACCTACACGTGGTTTCTTAATTCCTCTCACACTCTCAGCATAAAAAGATCCTAACTTGGCGTACTGATACAAATGATGAGCGGTATTTTCTGCATTTGCTCCTAAATCCAGCATATCAAATCCCTGACCATCAACGGTTGGTAGAGTTGACAACAGACCTGGTCGATCAATGTTTTTAATACGGCCTACAATAAAGAAGCCTGCCGCTAAAAGTGCACCTGTATTCCCAGCAGAAAGAACAGCATCTGCTTCTCCTGCTTTAACATCCTTAGCAGCTAAGACCATACTAGAGTTCTTCTTTTGACGAATGGCCTTGGTTGGCTCATCATCAGAATTAATCTTTCATCTGTGTGGACAATGCTAACTCGCTCACTTGCAGTCAGATACTGCTTGATCTTGGCCTCATCTCCATATAAAATCAGCTCGATATCTGAAAACTCTTGAAGAGCTTGATTAGCTCCTTCTACCAAGGCCTGAGGGGCAAAATCGCCTCCCATAGCATCAATGGCAATTTTTTTCATATTGACTCCTTATTTTCTTTATCTTTTAAAATACTTCCCCAGTCTCCTAGAGAATCAATGAATTTCTTTGATTTCAAATGAATTCCAACATAATCGTCGTAAATTTGATCTATAAATTCGCGTAGTTGTTGTTTAATTTCTGCTTTTAGTGAAATAGTTTCCAGAGTGCTATATTCTACTGCCTGAAATTGATCAAGTAAGAATGGGATATTGGGATGGAGATGACAGCGACGATCGTCCTCATGATAGTGATCAGGACAAAGGACACCACTGAATTTAAAGGAAAAATCAAAAGGTAGTCCAGTTCGATGACAAAAGACACATTCGTGGAAATTCAGAGAAACACCAAAACGGGACAAAATCTGAACTTCAAAAATATTTGTCAAAATCTCATGGTCTAAACCTTCTTCCATTAGCTCCAAGGTTTTTGTCAGAAAGGCAAAAAGAGCAGCATCTGGTTGACTGTCCGGAATACTAGCGTCTGCCAAGGCAGCGACATAGGTCGCATAGGCCATGATGAACAAATCACTATTAATCCGAGTGAAAGGCTGGACATCTTGGTAATCTTGAATATAACTCAGACCATCATCATTCACCTTCATAAGCAGATTTGCCAAGGTAAGGGGCTGAATAACAGGACTCAGCTTAGAGTTGGTGGCATGTTTCACGAAAAACATACGCTTGCCAGCCTGTTCTGTAAATATTTTTACTAATTTGTCATCTTCACGAAAGTTTCGATTATAGAGTACTAGCGCCTTACTCGTGATGGACTGCATCATATTCTTCCATGTACTCCTTGAGTCGCTTCATAGCCTCTTGAATGACCTCCATACTAGCTGCATAAGAAAGGCGAATATAGCCTTCCCCATACTGGCCAAAAGCTGCACCTGGAATAAAAGCAACTGCTTTTTTCTCAGCAAAATCTTTCAGAAAAGCAAACGAATCCTGCGTAAACCCATCCGGAATCTTAGCAAAGATATAAAAAGCACCGTCCGGTTTTATAATTTTAAAGCCCAAGTCCCTCGTCTTTCTAAGATATAATCTCGCCTTATGATGTATTCCTTCTTCATAGGAAGAGCGTCGTCTTTTCCAGCTGATAAGGCTTCTACCCCTGCAAATTGGGCCATAGTATTTGCTGCTGTTACCAAATATTGGTGGCTCTTGATGATCTGAGCGGTAAACTCAGCAGGCGCAAAGATAAAGCCTAATCGCCAACCAGTCATAGCATGAGATTTGGAAAGACCATTGATAACAATAGCTTGCTTAGGTAGGTACTGACCGATGGAAACATGAGCCTCTTCTCTGTAAGTCAGCTCTGAATAAACTTCATCGCAGACAACAAAGACTGGATATTTACTCAACACTGCTGCCAAGTCCTGGATTTGCTCCCTAGAATAAGTCACACCAGTTGGATTGGCTGGATAGTTCAGGATGACAGCCTTGACTTTTTCACCTTGCTCTAAAATAGCCTTTTCTAGCATTTCAGGAGTCAAGACAAAATCATTTGCTGTTGTATCAATCTCGACAATTTTAGCTCCTACAAGATTAACAATCGGCTCATATCCTGGATAAGCAGGTGCAGGAAGTAAAACAACATCATCTTCTTCTAAGATAGCTGTCAAGGTTGCAGACAGAGCTTCTGTTGCACCAATAGTCACCAACACTTCACTTTCTGGTTTATATTCTAAATTATATTTTTCTTGACAAACTCGCTCGCTGCCTGTCTTAGCTCAAGCAAACCACTCATACCGGTATAATGACTCTGATCGGCATCAATGGCAACCTTAGCCGCTTCTTTTACATGGTTCGGAGTTGTAAAATCTGGCTCGCCCAAGGTCAGGCGTAAAACCCCGGGAATACTTGATATGGACTGATCAAACTGACGAATCATCGATACTTCAATTTTATCTAAATTCTTATTAAAACGTTTCGTTAAATCCATACATTGCCTCCATATCTTTATCTTTTCAAATATTATACTACAAATAAAAGACCGTCGCAAAAACTGACTGTAATCACACAAAAGGAAAAAGATTGCAGCTCAAGCCCAATCTTGTATCCTTTCTTTATTGTTCTTCGCTTTCATCATCGAAATAGCGAATCAAGTTCTTTTCTGTCAAAATATCTGAGTAAGTATAAGATTCTACATAAGTACTTGCAGAGTCTCCAGCTGGAACATTGTCATTTGTATACTCTACTATAAATAAAGAAGGATAAACCTCAATCAAACGTCCTTTTTTATCCTTTTGACGCTTCCGTCCATTTTCCAGAGTCATCTCGACAATCTGCCCCTCATGTGCCTTGATGTCTTCTTTAATTTTTTTCATTTTTGCTACATCTGTAAATGCATCACTCATTTTATACTTCCTCCCTTTTAGAAATACTTGAGAACTTGTTGTATTCTTTTTGGAAAATCAATTCTACCGTACCACGGGCGCCACTCCGGTTTTTCTCAATAATAACTTCCACCTTGTTATTTGGAATACCTTCTTCTTCCTCGCCAGCACGATCATAATAATCATCCCGATAGAGAAAGGCTACGATATCCGCATCCTGCTCGATAGATCCAGATTCCCGGATATCAGACAGCACTGGCCGTTTATCTTGTCGTTGCTCTACTCCACGAGAGAGCTGACTCAAGGCGATTACTGGTACTTTTAACTCTTTTGCTAAAATCTTCAGCTGACGAGAAATTTCTGATACCTCTTGCTGACGATTTTCGCGTCCGGTTCCTGTGATCAACTGCAGGTAGTCAATCAAAATTAAGCCTAAATTGCCTGTTTCTTGAGCCAACTTTCTTGCCCGCGAGCGAATTTCTGTAATCCGAATCCCTGGTGTATCATCAATATAAATGCTGGCTTGTGCCAGATTTGCTTGAGCGATGGTTACTTTCTGCCATTCTTCATCGCTTAGTTGTCCTGTACGGATAGAATGCGAATTAATAACTCCTTCAGAAGCTAACATCCGGTCCACCAAGCTCTCTGCCCCCATTTCCAGAGAGAAAATAGCGACAGTCTTATCTAGTTTGGTCCCAATATTCTGAGCAATGTTAAGGGCAAAAGCAGTTTTTCCGACCGCAGGACGTGCTGCCAAGATAATCAATTCTTCCTCATGTAAACCTGTAGTCATCTTATCCAACTCAGGATAGCCGGTCGCAATCCCCGTAATATGAGAAGTTTGCTGGGAACGAACTTCCAAATTTTCAAAGTTGATATTCAAGATATCTTTGATATTTTTAAAACCACTACGGTTGGCATTCTCACTGACATCAATGAGCGCCTTCTCCGCCCCAGCAATAATTTCATCTGCTGGGCTTGCTCCATCGTAAGCTTGATTGATAGAGTCTGTCAACCGAGCAATTAAGCGACGCAAAATAGCTTTTTCAGCTACGATTTTAGCATAATATTCCGCATTGGCAGAGGTTGGCACTGAGTTAACCACTTCAACCAAATAGCTGAGTCCACCAATGTTCTGTAAATCATCCTGGCTATCCAGAATATTGCGAACAGTCGTCGCATCAATCGCATCACCACGATCAGCCAGATCAATCATGGCTTTGAAAATCAAACGATTGGCATACTTAAAGAAGTCAGCTGGCTCGATATATTCACGAACGAAAACGAGCTTGCTCTCATCAAGAAAAATAGCTCCCAGAACAGACTGCTCAGCTAAAATATCTTGAGGCTGTGCTCGTAATTCATCAATCTCTGCCATAAAGAACTCCTCTCTCCCCTACTTACTTATCCTTCCTTGACACGCAGATTGATGACACCTGTGATATCTTGGTAAATCTTCACTGGAACATCAATCAGACCTACTGAACGAATCGGTGAATCCACTTTGATATTGCGTTTGTCCAACTTAATACCAAATTGTTTTTCTAACTCTTCTGCAATTTTTTTACTGGTAATAGAGCCAAACGTCCGACCATCCGGACCAACTTTTTCAGTAAATTCAACCAAAGTTGCTTCTTCTGCTAATTTGGCCTGAATCGCTTGAGCTTCTGCCACTAATTCAGCATGAGCTTTTTCTTCAGATTTCTGTTTACCCCGCAACTCACCAATAGCCTGAGCAGTTGCTTCTTTCGCTAAATTTTTCTTAATCAAAAAGTTTTGAGCATATCCTGTAGGAACTTCCTTTACTTCCCCTTTTTTGCCCTTACCTTTTACATCTGCTAAAAAGATTACTTTCATTCTACTATCTCCTCTTCTTTTTTGATCACTTCATCAATGATTTCTTGGTTTAATTTTCGGGTAACCTCTGCAACCGTAAGGTCTTTAATCTGAGCAGCTGCTAGATTAAAGTGGCCGCCACCACCCATATTTTCCATAATACGTTGGACATTAATCTTACTACGACTTCTAGCTGAAATCGAAACATAACCTTGCGTATTTACTTACCACAAAGGTTGCTTCGATCCCCGACATAGCAAGCATAGTGTCCGCTGCCTTACTGATTGCGACCGTCTGATAACTTTTATCTTCTGGCCCACTAGCTACAATGACGTTTGGTAATATCTTATTACCTCGTAGGATTAGCTCGTTGACCGCCCGATATTCATCAAAATCTGTTGCAGAAATATCTTGAATGGTTACACTATCACTGCCCCGTGTCCGTAAATAACTAGCCACATCAAATGTCCGACTAGTAACGCGAGAGGTGAAATTCTTAGTATCCAACATCATTCCAGCCATCAAAACACTGGCCTGCATCTTACTTAATCGATTTTTCTTAGAATTTTGGAACTGAAGCAACTCCGTCACAAGCTCACTAGCACTGCTGGCTCCACTTTCAATATAAGTAATAACAGCATTTTCTGGGAAGTCATCATCCCGTCGATGATGATCAATTACAATAGTCTGATAAAACTGTTTATAAAAATCCTTAGATAGGGTCAAACTAAGCTTAGAATGGTCAACCATAATGAGTAAAGAGTTTCCTGTGACCATAGTCATGGCTTCCGCAACAGTTACCATATTGGTCTGACCTTCTTCTTGGAGTTTATTGACAGCTCTCTCAATATCTGCAGCCATTTGATACTGATCATAGACAACATATGTCTTATCAATTAAATTGCTTGCAAAAAGTTGCATTCCAACTGCCGAACCCAAAGCATCCATATCCAAATTCTTATGACCCACAACAAAAATTTGATCAACACTACGGATTTATCCGAAATAGCGGTCATCATGGCCCGAGTACGTGTACGTGTGCGCTTCACTGCAGCAGCAGAGCCACCTCCAAAGAAGATTGGATTCTTGCCATCAGCATTTTCTTTTACGACAGCCTGATCTCCTCCACGAACCTCAGCTAGGTTTAGATTTAACAAAGCCGTTTTACCGATTTGATCGTGGTCTCCATCTCCATAAGCGAAGCCCATACTGAGAGTCAGAGGTATTTCACGATTCTTAGCTTCAATCCTAAATTGATCAATAACTGAAAATTTATCCTGCATTAACTGATCAAGTACCGTAAAATCTGTAAAAAGATAAAAACGATCCATACCTACACGACGATAAAACATACGATGGCGATCAGAGAATTCAGCAATGTAATTGGCAACAAAACTATTAATCTGACTGATATCCGAATCTGATACAACATCTTCTAAATCATCATAGTTATCAACAGATATAATACCAATAACAGGGCGTGTAGTTGCTAATTCTGCAGTTGCATCATACTCATTAGAAGCATCAAAAAAGTAGAAAACATTAGAGGAACGATCCAGATAAATCGAATATTTCTTGTCACCGATTGTCATGTAGCGACCAGAACCTTCTAAACCTGTCTCCATCATCTGCTGTAGCATTTGTGTATCAAAATCCCCATCTTCTGTTGTACAAAGCAACTCAGCATAGGGATTAAACCACTCAACTTCACCAGTTTCTTCTTTAATTTTAATGACTCCAACAGGCATTTTATCTAGTAAAGATGCCAAACTATTTTCTGCATGGTGATTAACATACTGAATTTGTTCAAATTCTGCTGTTTCAAAAAACTTTTGTTGATAAATTAGAAGGGAAACCAAAAAGGCCACTACCAAGAAGGCAGCAAGCAAAACAAGCGTTCCTTCACCAAACGCTCGCAGTAAAACTGCTAAGATTCCAAAAGAAATAACGCCCAGCATTACAAAGTGAATTGGGGCAAAATGAAATTTTTTCATCACAAACCTCTTATCCGCCATTTTACCATAAATTCAAGAAAAAAGCGAGTTTCTACTGGTTCTAAGCTTATTTGTGATGTTTAAACTTTTTGTAAAATTAGTAATTATTTCTCGATGGATTGCATCATCCTCTAGTTAATTGTTTGTTGTCATAGTTGTAAAACAATTTTACAGCAAAGTAAACATATTGGTTACTCCACTCAAGGAAGCTAGTTATTTAGTCATGTTTAATAATTAAAAATTCTTTTTTTCACAAGCTTTTAAACTCAATCCATATCAGGCGAATATTATTTACACTATATTTACAATATTGTAAATATAGTGTAAAAACCACGTTTTTTATTAAACGTGGTTTTGTTTTTCTTTATTTTTTGAAATACTACGTGCTTTTCCTTCCAAATAAACCATCAAAATAGAAATATCTGCTGGATTGACACCAGAAATACGACTCGCCTGACCAATTGTTTCTGGATTGATTTTCTTAAACTTCTGTCTTGCTTCTGTCGCAATCGAATCAATATCATCCCAGTCAATATTAGCCGGAATGCGCTTCTCTTCCATGCGCTTCATCTTTTCAACCTGATCAAGAGCTTTGGAAATATAGCCTTCATACTTAATCTCTGTTTCAATTAGCTCGATAATCTTTTCATCAAGCTCCTCTGCCGCCGGACCAATGAACTGAACCACATCCTGGTAAGACACTTCCGGACGTCGCATAAATTCTTTGGCAGTTACTGCATCTGTCAGAGGCTTAAAGCCAAGCTCTTCTACCTTAGCATTGGTTTCCTTGACAGGTTTTAGCTTGATGGATTCCAAACGCTTCATTTCATTGTCAAATTGATTCTTTTTAATCTCGAAACGAGCCCAGCGCTCATCATCTACCAGACCAATTTTTCGCCCCATCTCTGTCAAACGCATATCGGCATTGTCATGGCGGAGAATCAAACGGTACTCAGCTCGGCTAGTCAAAAGTCGATAAGGTTCTACGGTTCCCTTGGTGACCAAATCATCAATCATGACTCCAATGTATCCATCACTGCGCTTCAAGATTAACTCCGGCTTACCTTGGATTTTCAAGGCCGCATTAATCCCAGCGATAATCCCTTGACCTGCAGCTTCTTCATAGCCAGAAGTCCCATTTGTCTGACCTGCTGTAAAGAGACCTGAAATTTTCTTGGTTTCCAAGGTTGCCCGCAACTGGTGAGGCATAATCATATCGTACTCAATGGCATAGCCTGTCCGCATCATTTCGGCATTTTCTAGACCCTTGATAGAGTGAACCAAGTCCTTCTGCACATCTTCTGGCAAACTAGTTGACAGCCCTTGCACATAAACCTCTTCTGTATCACGACCCTCAGGTTCTAAGAAAAGCTGGTGGCGTTCCTTGTCCGCAAAACGGACAATCTTATCCTCAATTGACGGGCAATAGCGAGGACCCACACCCTTAACGATACCTGAAAACATAGGAGCACGATGCAGGTTATTTTGAATAATTTCATGACTTTCTGGATTGGTATAAGTCAACCAGCAAGGCACTTGATCTTTCACATAGTCTTCATCACGAGATGTGTAAGAGAAATGATTGGCTTTTTCATCACCTGGCTGAATCTCAGTCACGTCATAATTGATAGATGACGCCTTAACACGTGGAGGAGTTCCAGTTTTAAAACGACCAATTTCAAATCCTAGGTCACGCAGATTATCTGCCAAAGGAATTGCTGCTAAGCTATGGTTTGGACCAGATGAATACTTGAGATCACCAATAATAATTTCTCCCCGCAAAGCTGTTCCAGTCGTAACAATGACGGCTTTAGCTGCATACTCCTGATGAGTTGCCGTTTTAACCCCAATGACCTTACCATCTTCTACCAAGATTTCATTAATCATGGTTTGCCGCAAGGTCAGATTTTCTTGATTTTCAACAGTCTTCCGCATTTCTTTGGAATAAAGCTCTTTATCCGCCTGGGCCCTAAGAGCCCGAACTGCAGGGCCTTTGCCGGTATTAAGCATTTTCATCTGGATATAGCTCTTGTCAATATTCTTGGCCATTTCTCCGCCCAATGCATCTACTTCACGGACAACAATCCCTTTAGCAGACCCTCCGATAGAGGGATTACAAGGCATAAAGGCCAGCATCTCAATATTGATGGTTGCTAAAAGAACCTTGCAACCCATTCGACTAGCAGCCAGCGATGCCTCAACCCCAGCATGCCCTGCTCCAATCACGATAATATCATAACTTTCAGTAAAATTGTGTGACATTTCTTTTTCCTTCGTTTTTTCACCAAAAAAGGCCAAGTCTCCAGAAGTGCAGGACAAAAAAGCCTGCAACATCCATGAGCTTTGACCATCATAGGTATTGCTTATCTTATTTTAGCAGATTGTACTGAATTGTCAATCTAAATGTACTGCAAGACTTGACCATTCTTATAAGCTTTGTCAATTAAGCCTCCACCTAGGCACTCATCCCCATCATAGAAGACGACTGCTTGACCTGGTGTAACTGCCCTTTGAGGCTGATCAAAGTTGACAACCGCCTTGTCACCCTTTACAGTAACTGTCACCTTAGAATCTGGCTGACGATAACGGAACTTAGCTGTACATTCCATAGTAAATTCTTCTGGCATTTCTTTTGTGAAATGAACCTGACTAGCGTCAAGGCTGGTTGACATTAAGTTGTCATGATAAAAACCTTGACCTACATAAAGAATATTTTGGCTGAGATCTTTTCCAACCACAAACCAAGGCTCATTATCACCGCCATGTTGTCCACCAATTCCAAGACCACCCCGCTGGCCAATGGTATAATACATCAACCCAGCATGCTGGCCCATATCTCGGCCTTCTAAGGTCATCATGCGACCAGGCTGGGCTGGTAAATATTGACTCAGAAATTCTTTAAAATTCTTCTCACCAATAAAGCAAATGCCAGTCGAATCTTTTTTCTTGGCTGTAGCTAAACCAGCTCTTTCAGCAATTGCTCGAACTTCTGGCTTTTCTAAATGACCCAGAGGAAACATGGTCTTTTGCAGTTGTTCTTGTGACAGTTGACTCAAAAGTAAGTCTGATCCTTATTGTTGTCCTTGCCACGCAGCATGTGAACTAGGCCGTCTTGGTCTCTCTTCACCTGAGCATAGTGACCTGTTGCAACGTAATCTGCACCCAGTGTCAAGGCATAGTCAAGGAAGGCTTTAAACTTGATTTCCTTGTTACACATGACATCTGGATTCGGAGTTCTACCAGCTCGGTATTCCGCCAAGAAGTATTCAAAAACGCGATCCCAATACTCTTTTTCAAAGTTGACAGAGTAGTAAGGAATGCCAATCTGGTCTGCAACAGCTGCCACATCCTTGTAGTCTTCTGTGGCTGTACAGACACCAAATTCATCTGTGTCGTCCCAGTTTTTCATGAAGATGCCAATTACATCATAACCTTGCTCTTTTAATAGCAAGGCAGTTACTGATGAATCGACACCTCCGCTCATACCAACAACGACACGAGTCTTAGAGTTATCACTCATTGTGTTCTCCCATCTTTTCGTTATTTCACGATTGAAGGTCGTGCTGTGCTTTCAACGATTGAAGGTCGCTTGAGCAAGCTCTATTATAGCACGAAATTTTTATAAGAACAAACAAATAGAGAATGCTTCCTTCTACTAGCCCAGTTAACTTTTTGTCAAGAATGTTTACAATAGTGTAAAGAAAAACTCTCAAAATTGAGAGTTTCCTTTTAATACCAGCCATTTGCTAACCAAAAGTTTTTAGCAGCTGACCATGAACCATATCGACTCGTTACATATTCATTCGCCACTTTTTCTTGATTTTCAGGCGAGAGATCTCCATTTAAGTATGTAATAGTTAATTGATATCGACCATAATATTGACCATTTTTGAGCAGTGTAACTACCACTTGATTCCTTTTTGAGCGATAAATTCTTTAGCTTCTGCATCTTCCGCACTTAAACCTGAAGAAGCATTTGCTGTGTTTGTACTTGTATTATTAGTCTCAGGCGTTGTTGTAGTTGGTGCAGTTTCTGTCTTGTTTTTCCTTCTGTCCTCCTACTTCTAGGACTTGTCCAACATGGATAAGATTTACATCAGAAATTTTATTCAGTTCAGCTAGCTTTTCAACACTTGTATTATTAGCTGACGCAATAGCAGAAAGTGTATCTCCTGACTTCACGGTATAACTATCAGCGTTTGCTATTACTGGTAGGAATAAAGCTAAAGCTGCTAAGCTTACTACACCTGTCTTTACTGTATTTTTTTTATTTTTTAAAAATGTCTTTACTTGCATTTTATTCTCCTTTTCTTGTAACTAGCAAAACGAGATACAAGAAGTTCATAATTTTTTCTTGGTCTCATATTTATCATTTTGCTATACTCCTATCATACAGATTCTATGTTACCTTTATTTTTTTAAAGTATATGATAAATGTTACAAAATTGTTTAAATTAGAAAAAGAAAAGCTTATAAAAGGCTTAAAATAAGAAATTTTATTTTGGTTTTCAAATGATTATCCTAATTTATAGGATTTGTTATTTTATAATTTTTTTATTTAAAAATGAAGCAGATACACCTCAACTTTGTTATAATGAAGATAGAACTTTACACGAGGAGAAATTATGACATCATTAAGATTTCAATCTGTTTTTGATATTATTGGCCCTGTAATGATTGGACCATCTAGTAGCCATACAGCAGGAGCCGTTCGTATTGGAAAAATAGTTTATTCTATATTTAACGATGAACCTACTGAAGTGGAATTTCAGCTTTTTAATTCTTTTGCTAAAACATATCGAGGACACGGAACTGATTTAGCTCTTGTAGCAGGAATCTTAGGAATGGATACGGATGATCCAGAGATTCCCAATAGTCTAGAAATAGCCCATAAACGGGGTATCAAAGTTGTCTGGTCTATTCAAAAAGATAGTAATGCTCCACATCCCAATACAACGAAAATTACAATAAAAAACGATCATAAAACAATTAGTGTTACTGGGGTATCTATTGGCGGGGGCAATATTCAAGTAACAGAGCTGAATGGTTTTTCAGTTTCCCTCAGCATGAACACACCTACTATTATTATTGTTCATCAAGATGTCCCTGGTATGATTGCTCACGTTACCGAGGCCCTCTCACGCTACAATATCAACATTGCTCAAATGAATGTCACGCGTGAAAAAGCTGGCGAGAAGGCAATAATGATTATTGAAGTGGATAGCCGTAGCTGTGAAGAAGCTGTTGAAGAAATTCGAAACATTCCTCATCTGCATAATGTAAATTTCTTTAAGTAGGAGAAAATATGTTTTATTCTATAAAAGAATTAGTTGAGCAAGCTGACTTGGATTACCAAGGAAATGTTGCAGAACTAATGATTGCTACTGAGTATGAATTGACTGGTCGCGAAAGAGATGAAGTCTTAAGACTGATGGGTCGCAATCTAGAAGTCATGAAAGCCTCTGTTCTTCTTGGACTTGATGAAAGTAAGTCTCGCAGCGGATTGACTGGCGGAGATGCAGCAAAACTTGACCACTATATCCAATCTGGAAAAACATTGTCAGATCACACTGTACTGACTGCAGCAAAAAATGCTATTGCTGTCAATGAGCATAATGCTAAAATGGGTTTGGTTTGTGCCACACCAACGGCTGGTAGTGCTGGTTGTCTACCTGCTGTCCTTACATCTGCTATTGAAAAATTAGGACTCTCAGAAGAAGAACAGCTGAACTTTCTGTTAGCTGCAGGTGCTTTCGGCCTAGTCATTGCCAATAACGCCTCAATTTCAGGTGCTGAAGGGGGCTGTCAAGCAGAGGTTGGCTCTGCTTCTGCCATGAGCGCAGCTGCTCTAGTTCTGGCTGCTGGAGGTTCTCCTTTTCAGGCTAGCCAAGCTATTTGTTTTGTTATTAAAAATATGCTGGGCTTGATTTGTGATCCAGTTGCTGGTCTAGTAGAAGTGCCATGTGTCAAGCGAAATGCTATGGGAGCCAGTTATGCTTTTATTGCAGCAGATATGGCTCTTGCTGGAATCGAATCTAAAATTCCTGTTGATGAAGTCATTGACGCCATGTATCAAGTCGGGTCAAGTCTGCCTACTGCATTCCGAGAAACGGCTGAAGGTGGCTTAGCTACAACACCTACAGGTCGCAGACTTTCAAAAGAGATATTTGGAGAATAACACAGATTGACAAATGTGTAAACCTATTGATTTTTATAACATAAAAAACGGCTTTGAGCCGTTTTTAATTTTATATTAATAATTCCAAGCTGATAAACCTTGAGCATTATAGGCGTTGTATGCAGATTGGATTTGATCCTCAACAGTTGCTGTAGAACCCCATCCTGGCATAGTTTGGAATAATCCACTAGCACCTGAAGCATTATAGGCGTTTACTTGACCATTTGATTCACGAGCAATAATTGCTTCCCAAGTTGAAGCAGAAACTCCTGTCAGCTCAGCCATGCGAGCTGCTGCATAAGTACCTGTCTCACCTGCTGTATTACCGTTGGCAAGAACAGGTGTAGAATTATAGGTAGAATAGTTAGCTGATGGTGCAGGAACTGTAATAGTTGCCACTGGTGCAGGTGCTGCTTGATTAGTTTGTGTAGCTGGTCCTGGTGCTGCAGCAACAGCTGGAGCTTTTTTATTAGCTTTTGTATCACCAAGTTCTAGCACTTGATTCTCAAAAATTAAATCTGGATTTTCAAGCTTGTTTAATTTAATTAAGCTTTCAACAGTTGTAGATTTTTCTTTTGCAATTTTTGACAAGGTGTCGCCAGCTTTTACTGTATATGTGTCTGCCTTAGCTACAACTCCTGTCAAAAATAGGGTAGCTGCTGTAGCAACAAATGCGAAGGCACCTTTCATTGGTTGTAATTTCATTATAATTCTGGTTCTCCTTTTCACTGATAGTTCCATCATACACTTTAAATATTACAGGTTATTTAAAATAGGATTACAAAAATTACAAATGTATTTTATTTAAACACCAACATTGCCTTATCCATCGTATTTCTACATATTAATTTTAAATAATATGTGAAATTAACACAAAACCCAGACTTGACATCAATTTTTTAGCAAATATAATATAGCTCCTAAAATTAATAAGACAAGAATCGCATAGGAATCTTTATTTTGCCACTTTAACTGTCTATAGCGACTTCTTTGATCTCCTCCTTGATAACCACGCGCTTCCATTGCAATAGCTAAAGCATCTGCTCTTTTAAAGCTAGAAGCAAATAAAGGAATCAAAATCGGTATAATGGATTTCACTTTTTGTACAATGTTTCCCTCACCAAAATCCACTCCTCGAGCTCGCTGAGCGTTCATAATTCGAACAGTATCATCCATTAAGGTTGGTACAAATCGCAAACTCATTGATAACATCAAGCCTACTTCATGCACTGGAAATTTAAAAACAGTCAGAGGTTTTAGGAGAGCTTCTACCGCATCCGCCAAACTTAAAGGCATTGTAGTCAAACTGAGCAATGTTGAGAAAAAAATGATCAAAACGAATCGACTAAAAATAATGCCTGCTTGTGCTAAGCCTATATCTGTAATGCGAATAAAGGAAAATTGGACAAGAGTATTTCCCGTTGTAGTAAATAAGAGCTGAAAAACAGTCGTAAAGGCAACCAAGAAAAGCATAGATTGGAGACCTTTTACAAAAAATCCAATAGGGACTCTAGAAAGAAAAACTAAAAAAAATGTAAAAACAAAAAGCAAAAGGTTTGTTGCTAAATTATTTGCCCAAAAAATAATTAAAACAAACAAGAACATAGATAATAGTTTACTTCTAGGATCCAAACGGTGGATCAGAGAATTACCCGGAATATACCGCCCTAAAATCATCTTATCCATGCAGTATCTCCTTAAATTCAGTAATTGTAATCGGTAAATTAGGCAAGTTTAAACCTTTTTCTACCAGACCTTGAGCAAATTTTGTAATCTTAGGGACTCCCAGTTGGATTTTTCCATAAATTCCACATCCTGAAAGATATCCTTTGGAGAACCACTTTTCACTAAATGTCCCTTCTCCAGAACATACGTAGTATCAGCAAAATTTGCCACGTCATCCATCAAATGAGTTACCAGCACAATAGTCATACCATCCTCATGTAAACCTTGGAAGATTTCCATTAGTTCCTTACGACCTGCTGGATCTAACCCAGCTGTCGGCTCATCAAGGACTAAAACTTCAGGCTCCATTGCTAGGATTCCAGCAATAGCTACTCGTCTCATTTGTCCTCCTGAAAGCTCAAAAGGACTACGTGAGAACAAGTCCTCAGAAATTCCTACCAAAAGAAGTTTTTCACGCGCCAAACGTTCCGCTTCTTCTTTAGAAACTCCAAAATTTTGTGGACCAAATGCCACATCATCTAAAACTGTTTCCGCAAAGACTTGGCTTTCTGCAAATTGAAACACCAAACCAACTTTTTTTCTTACTTGCTTTATGTCTTTATTAACAGAAGTAGCTGTAATTTCTATATCATTAACAGTGACACTTCCTACAGAAGGTGTCAACAAGCCATTTAAAAGTTGCAAAATAGTAGATTTTCCACTACCAGTATGACCAATTAGAGCAGTGTAAGAGCCATCTTTAATTTCCAAATTCACATCAAAAAGGGCAGGCCCTTCAAATGGTGTGCCTGCTTGATAAGTATAACTAACATTCTTTAAAGTAATTCCCATAAAGATTCCTGCAATTCTTTTTCTGTTAGATAGTCAGCTGGCAAATCAAAATCTTCATTCAAGGTTGCCTTGACTTGATTTGAAAAGGGTTCATCAAGTCCTAATTCCTGTAAATCTGATCTTGAAAACAGCTCTCTAGCTGTACTGCTTGATTCTACTTTTCCTTTTTTCATGACCAAAACACGGTCACTAAGTGCAACTTCATCCAAGTCATGTGTAATCGAAATGACCGTCATTTGATTCTCATCTTTGATGCGTTTCACTGTTTGAATCAGGTCTAAACGTCCTTCTGGATCCAACATACTAGTCGCTTCATCCAAAATAATAATATCCGGACGAAGAGCCACTATTCCTGCGATAGCCACCCTCTGTTTTTGCCCTCCTGAAAGACGAGCTGGTTCTCGATTTTTAAAGTCTTGCATCCCTACGATCTCAAGCGCTTCATTTACTCGATTTACCATAGTCTCATGGTCCATTCCCTGATTTTCCAAACCAAAAGCCACATCGTCTTCCACAGTTGCTCCAACAAATTGATTGTCTGGATTTTGAAAAACCATTCCAATATGACGACGTTTTTCCCAAACATTTTCTGGAGTCAGCTGATCACCTAAGATAATAATTTCTCCACTTTCAGCTTCTAAAAGGCCATCAATCAAACGAATCGTGGTCGATTTGCCGCTCCCATTATGACCAACAATGGACAACCATTCACCATGTTTCACGTGAAACGTTACATCATTTAAAATGTATTCTTCAGTATCGTTGTCGTATTTATATTTGAGGTTGTGTACTTCGATAATATTTTTCATCATTTATTTAAAGGTATCTTTAAAGAGATAGGCGCTCCCTTTGAAATAGTCATAACCAGAATATATTGTAAAGATTAAAGCGATATACAGACAGATTTGTCCCAAAAGCGTCCAATGAATCAGCAAGAAGATAATAGCAAACATCTGTGTGAATGTTTTAATCTTGCCGGGCATCGCTGCAGCTAAGACCGTTCCTCCCGTTTCTACCAACAAAAGACGCAATCCGGTCACAGCTAATTCTCGACAAATTATCACAGCTACCACCCAGGCAGGAGCCATTTTCATTTCAATCAGCATGATAAACGCTGACATAACTAAAAGTTTGTCTGCCATCGGATCAGCAAACTTCCCAAAATTGGTGACAACTTTCCATTTACGAGCTAAATATCCATCCAAATAATCAGTAATGCTGGCCACCGCAAAGATAATCGCAGCAATGACATGAATAGTCTTAGATGAACCAACGGTCAGTAATAAGATAAAAATTGGGATTAACGCCACTCTCAAGAGCGTTAAAGCATTTGGAATATTTTCTTTTTTCATAAGCATTCTCAATTATTGATTGTTAAAGTAATCGTTCCCGATTGGGTATTGATTGCAGAAGTATTAATGATCTGGTCGTTTACAGAGACCGTTACACCCTCTACAACACCTAAAGTGATAACTGTAGATGAACCAGGAGACACAGTAGTTGTTACACTTGGATTTTCTGGAGATAAAACAGCCCCATTGTCTAAATCTGTTCCCGACACACTGACCCAACTAGTTGCAGTTGTGACGGATAATTTGATAGTTACAGGATCTTTTGCCCCAGAATAAGTCGCTGTCAGATTTTGCCCGCTACCAGAAACTGTTAAAGCATTGCTGCTAGACGATGTGGTTGAAGAAGAACTCGTCAGATTAGAGCTAGTTGAAGTGGCCTCTGAAGACCCTTCGCTTTTAACCACACTGTAACTAGAAGAAGCTGAATTCTCCGTTTCCGTTTCCATCTGATTAACATATTGCCAGACATAGTAAGTTACAAAGGCAATGATTGCCAACGATATGACAGAAAAATAGAAAAGTGGCAAATAAGATGTTTTTTGTCTATTGCTTCTTCTTCTCCCCATATTTTCTTCATCAACATCTACTTCATCATAAGTAACCATACTACCTGATTCGTAGGCGTCTAAAATGATTTTTTCGTCTAAGTCTACTGCCCAAGCATACTTACGGAGAAAAGATTTGGCATAAAAACTACTAGGTAGTTTATCAAAATCATCTGCTTCTAAAGCCTCTAATAAATCTAACTGAATATCTGTTTTTTGTTGTAAATCTTCTAGGCTTAGTCCCTGATTAATTCGAGCTAACCTTAATACCTCACCTATCGTTTTTTTTCTCATACGTTCAAATTCCTCTAAAAAATACTAGAAAAAGCTGTGCCCAAGCCAGATGTCACAAGCTTTAAAGTTTATCATATTTATAAAATCTAGATTTCATAGCCAATAACATGAATCAGCCTTACAAAGATAATACTAGGGACTAGATCTTTGTTTCATTTTTTATGTTTTATATCCTCTTTTCTGAAAACATCTTCTATCATTTTTTTACAGACTATTGTACCAAATTTTTCTCTTCTTTTGTTAGGATTATTTTGGAAAAATTGTAAAATCTATCATGTCACAGTGATCAATAAACTCATGACCAACTTCTAAAATATCTTCTAAGTGAATATCCTGTAAAATTTTTGGCAAGTCAAAAAGATTTTCTCCATCTATAAGGGTTTCATACTGCGTTGCCATATATTCTAACGAATTTAGACCATGCATCAAATCACCATACATTTCACTTTTAACAATATCTAAATGCTCTTCTGTTACATCCATATCTTGAGCGAATTCTTTAATTGCTGTACGGATTTGATGAGATAGGGCTACTGGCTCCTGGGTATCCATCGTCAGCATAACAAAGTGGAAGCGTTCTTCTACTTCAACTTCCAGAGTCAAAGAAGCATCAATTTTCCCATTTTCATACATTTTTTGATAACGTTTAGAAGTCCAGCCAAACATCATATCAAATAATAATTTCAAAATAAGTTTATAGCGAAATAATTTTCTCTTTGAAATTTTGTCATTTCCTCGCATAGCAACAGCTAATTTAGGTCGGCTGACTTCCATCCTCATACTAGCAGTTGGAACTACAGGAGATAATTTTAATGAACGCCTTTTGATGGATGATTTTTCATCCTCTATTTCATACGAATTTTGTTGTTCACTAATAGTAGCTACCGTTTTATCCAGATCAAAATTTCCAACTAAAAATAAACTCATATTAGACGGATGGTAAAAAGTTTCAAAGTTTTCATCCAAATCTTCCACTGTGATTTCAGCAATCGACTCGCGATTCCCAGCTATATCTTGTGCCAGAGCTGTCCCTGGGTATAGATTTGCTAAAGCGCTAAAAAACAAACGATAATCTGGATTATCCTGGTACATTTCTATTTCTTGCTGGATAATTCCTTGTTCTCTCTGAACAGATTCTTCTGTAAAATAAGCTTCCCCAATCAAATCCTGTAGTAATTCCAAACATTCTTCTACATTCTCAGTTGTTGAAAACAGGTAACTTGTCTTTGTGAAACTGGTAAAGGCGTTACTTTCTGCTCCTAAGTCTACAAATTCCTGCAAAAGATCATTGCCATTTTCATCTTCAAATAATTTATGTTCTAAAAAATGAGCAATTCCAGCTGGATAATGGATAGCTTGCTTGGTCCCTCTTGGTACAAAATAAGTATCCACTGACCCAAAATTCACTGTCATAATACCATATGTCTCATGAAAATTTGTTTTAGGAAGTAAAAAAAGTCGCAATCCATTTGGTAAAATTACCCGATAAAGACTTTCTCCAATAGCTGTATATTCTATTTTTTTCAGCGCTAAATTCTGCATTATTTCCCTTCCATAAAGTACACCGCTTGAAGTTTTAAGGTATTCGCTGCTAAAACAATATCTTCCTTCTTAACATTTTCCATAACTTCTAACCATTCATCGACTCTTAAAAATTTCTTGCCTAAAACAGCCGACAAATAAGTTGTTTCCAGTAAAGCATTTTGACGATCTTGAGATAAGAGAGCACTGTTTTTAAGCATATTTTTTGTCTGTTGAAGCTCTTCTTCAGAAAATTTTCCTCTTTTTAGATCAGCTACTTGTCGGTTAATTAAAGTCATCGCTTTATTACGATTTTTTCTATCAATTCCAGCATATACTCGTAACATTCCTGAAAAAATATCCATAGTGCTAGAAACAGTATAGGCCAGACTTGCTTTCTCACGAACTTCTACAAATAATTTTGAGTGTGCATAACCACCCAGAAGACCATTCATTACAATCAAAGGGATATGACTAGTATCTCCATATTGAATAGGGAAATGATATCCCATTTCTAAAATGGATTGATTAGCTTCCTTTTGTTCAATCCCTTCTCGTAAAATTTTTGAAAAAGGTTGCTGATAATCCAATAGTAAATCCTGTTCACGATCCGTGAAGCCAAATTGAGAAAATTGTTCCTGCATAGCCACTTCATTAAAATCACCGATAAAAAAGATATCAATCTTATCTTCCTTCAGCATTTTTTGAAAAACTGCAAGACTAGTCTCAGGTGTCACTTGTTTCATTAAGTCAAGTCTTGAGACCCGAGGAAGTTGCATTTCTTCACTTAAATAAAATAACTTATTCAATTCCAAATGAGCGTGGTAAAAATGGTTTTCTATTTCAGATTCCAACTCATGAATAATATTTTTCTTTTCAATTTCAAAGATAGAGGAATCAAAACCTTTCTGGTCAACTAAAGGAGATAAGAGACTTGCTTTGATAAATTCAACCATCTCCGTTGTTAGGGCGTTTTTCCTACTTAAAAAAGAATCTCTAACAAAGGAAACATTTATATCTACATAATGAACCAAACCTCTTTTTGAAACACTGGTTGAATAATTTGATCCATATAAACTAGCTAAACGCTCACGAAATAGCTGAGAAGTTGGATAAACAGCATTTGCCGTTTCTAAAATACTAGAAACCAAAACTCGCTCAGCAACAGTAGCCGGACTCATTGGTGCAGAAAAACGAAGTTTTATTTTATTTGTTTTAAATTTCGTTGATTTAATAAAATGGAGATTGACTCCTTTTGCTAATTCCATAAGGTTCCTCTTGCTTCCTAATATGAATTCTATTATATCACGAAATGATGTGAAATTGGTGTTCCTTATAACAGATTAAAACGTTTTCTTTTCTGGATATTTTATACACTTTCAGTCTTAAAATATGGTATAATGACAAGGATTGAGGTGAAATATGGATTATAAATTATTTGATGAATATATCACACTGCAAGCTCTCCTGAAAGAGGTTGGAGTAATCCAAAGTGGCGGTGCTATTAAGGCATTTTTAGCTGAAAATGATGTTTTTTTCAATGGCGAATTAGAAACAAGACGAGGAAAAAAAGTCCGAGTTGGAGACCAAATAACGATTCCTAGAGAAAACCTAACTCTATCCATTCTTGAACCAAGTCCAGACGAAAAAGTTCGGCATACAGAAGAAACAGCTGAAAAACAACGCATTGCTAACATGGTTAAAGAAATGAATAAAAATCTTAAAAAAAATACTACTCCCGAAAAGAATAACAGAAAGCAAACAGGTATAAAGCAAGAGAAAAAAGCTCCTGTACGCTTCCCAGGAACATAATATGTGGCTAAAATCACTGACTCTTAAACATTTTCGTAATTATCAAGACGCGGAAATCAACTTTCACTCTGGTCTAAACGTTTTTCTTGGTCAAAATGCACAAGGAAAAACAAATATTCTAGAATCAATTTATTTCTTAGCATTGACTCGTAGTCATCGAACTAGATCAGATAAAGATTTTATTCATTTTCAAGAAAAAGATCTCAAAGTATCAGGTATCCTTGAAAAAAAGACAGGAACAATTCCTCTTGACATCGAGTTGACAGCTAAGGGACGTATTACTAAAATCAACCATCTCAAGCAAAATAGACTGTCTGACTATATTGGGACAATGAATGTTGTTCTGTTTGCGCCAGAAGATTTACAACTTATTAAAGGTTCGCCTTCATTAAGACGAAAATTTATAGACATTGAATTGGGGCAAATAAAGCCTCTTTATCTATCAGATCTTTCCAATTACAATCATGTTCTTAAACAAAGAAATTCTTATCTAAAGAACAGTCAAAAAATTGATGAGAATTTTCTATCTGTTTTAGATGAACAGCTTATTGAATATGGTTGTCGTGTGGTCAAACATCGCTTAGACTTCTTAAAAAAACTCGAAATATTCGCCCAGGAAAAACACCTTGATATCTCACAAAAAAAAGAAACTCTAACTATTGACTATCTATCCTCTGTACCTTTACAAGATATTGACAGTATTGAAGAAAGTTTTAGACAAAGCCTAAGTAAAAATCGAAAAAGAGATTTATTTAAACAAAATACTGGTGTAGGTCCTCATCGAGATGATATAGCTTTCTTTATCAATCAAATGGATGCTAATTATGGAAGTCAGGGGCAACACAGAAGTGTAGTACTCTCTCTTAAATTAGCAGAAATAAAATTGATTGAAAATATAACAAAAGAATCTCCTATCCTCCTGCTTGACGATGTGATGAGTGAACTTGACAATGATCGTCAACTTAAATTGCTAGAAACAATTTCTCAAGAAATACAAACTTTTATTACCACAACTACTTTGGAACACCTAAAAAACCTACCTAAAGATATCAAGATTTTTGAAATTTCAAATGGAAATATAAAATAGAGTTTACAATATTGTAAACTCTATTTTTACAACCTTTACATATAATGTAAAGATTTCTATATCCATTGTAAAATAAAAATGCACCAAAATATAGCGCATTTTTTATTGTACTGAATAGTTAGGAGCTTCGTTTGTAATTTGAACATCATGAGGATGACTTTCCTTCAATCCAGCACCACTCATTTCAATAAATTGAGCATTTTCGTGTAGTTCTTGTAGATTTGCAGCTCCAACATAACCCATACCAGAGCGAATCCCACCAAGCATTTGGAAGACAATATCAGCTGCAGCACCCTTGTATGCTACACGGCCTTCAATTCCTTCTGGAACTAACTTATTAGCTTCGTTGACAGAACCTTGGAAGTAACGGTCACTTGAACCTTTTTTCATTGCTGCAATAGATCCCATACCTCGATATGTTTTGAACTTACGTCCTTGGAAAATTTCGGTTTCCCCAGGAGCTTCATCAGTTCCTGCAAACATAGAACCTAACATAACAGCATTTCCACCTGCTGCTAGAGCTTTGACAATATCACCTGAGTATTTAATACCACCATCAGCAATGATTGTTTTACCATATTCGCGCGCAACAGCTGCTGCATCATAAATAGCAGTCACTTGAGGGACACCAACACCAGCAATCACACGAGTGGTACAGATAGAACCTGGGCCAATACCAACCTTGACAACGTCTACACCTGCTTCATAAAGGGCACGCGCACCTTCAGCAGTTGCAATATTTCCTGCGATTAAAGTACGATCTGGGAAATGAGCACGAATTTCAGCAATCTTACGCAGAACTCCTGCAGAATGTCCATGAGCAGTATCAATAACAATCGCATCAGCTCCTGCCTCAAAAAGGGCTTCGGCACGTTCAAATGTATCTGAAGTAACACCAACTGCACCTGCAACTAGGAGACGACCGAACTCATCTTTAGCAGCATTTGGAAATTCAATTACTTTTTCAATATCCTTAATCGTGATTAAACCTGAAAGACGACCATCTTCATCAACTAGAGGAAGTTTTTCAATACGGTGTTCCTGAAGAATACGCTCAGCAGTTTCTAAATCTGTTCCAACCGGAGCTGTAACCAAATTTTCGCTAGTCATATGATTAGAAATAGGTTGATTAAAATCAGAAATGAAACGCAAATCTCGATTGGTCAATATACCAACCAACTTACGGTTTTCTAATGTTTCAACAACTGGAACACCACTAATACGATAACGTCCCATCAATTCATCTGCTTCAGCAATTGTATGTTCTGGTGTTAAGAAGAAGGGATCAATAATGACACCATTTTCAGAACGTTTTACCTTACGGACTTCGTCTGCTTGTTGCGCAATAGACATATTTATGGATTACTCCAAGACCACCTGCACGCGCGATAGCAATGGCCATTTGACTTTCTGTTACGGTATCCATTGCCGCTGTAATAATTGGGATATTTAAAGTCAAATTATCTGCCAATTTCGTAGTTAAATCAGCATCGTTAGGCAACACATGACTTTCAGCTGGAATCAACAATACATCATCAAAGGTAAAACCTTTTTTCAAAAATTTAGTGTCCCAATTAGACATTCGAAGTTTCCTCTTTTCTATTTTCATCTATATAGTAGAACCATGTTCTAGACCAACATAATTTATAATATAATACCACTCTGTTATGATTTGTCAATCATCTATTAAAAATAATTAATCCCCATCGCTGATTTCACTTCAGAAAGAGTCTGGCTAGCTTTTTGACGTGCTTTTTCACTTCCTTTTCTAAGCATATCATAGACTTGTCCCATATCTTTAGCAAACTCTATGCGACGCTCACGAATAGGGCCCAACTCTCTTTCTAAAATTTCCAATAGATATCGTTTTGTTTTTACATCTCCTAAGCCGCCTCTTTGATAATGTTCTTTCATAGCAGCAATTTCTGCTTGATCTTCTGGTCTTCCAAAAACATCCAGATAATGAAAAACCATATTACCTTCGATTTTTCCCGGATCTTCTACTCTAATATGATTAGGGTCTGTGTACATTCCCATCACTTTTTTCTTAAGTGTGTCCATATCATCAGCAAGGTAGATTCCATTATTTAATGATTTAGACATTTTAGCATTTCCATCCAACCCTGGTAATCGTCCTGCAGCTTCATTCTCAGGATAAATCCCCTCCGGTTCAACTAAGACATCTTTTTGATAAGCATTGTTAAAAGAACGAACTATTTCTCTAGTTTGCTCAATCATTGGCTTTTGATCAGTCCCAACTGGTACATAATTCGCCTTAAAAGCTGTAATATCAGCCGCCTGAGAAATTGGATAAACCAAATCCTGTAGGAATGCTTTGACCAAAGCCCTTTTGAGCTATTTCTGTCTTGACAGTTGGATTTCTTTCCAACCGAGCTAAAGAGACTAGATTCATGTAGTACATTGTTAATTCAGCAAGTTCAGGAATTTGACTCTGAATAAAAATAGTAACCTTTTCTGGATCCAAACCAGCAGCTAAATAATCCAAAGCTACATTTCCAATTGATTCAATAATTGTTTGTGGGTCCTTAGCATGATCTGTCAAGGCTTGTTGATCAGCTAAAAAAACAAATAAATCATATTTTCCTTCATTTTGTAAAAGAACTCGATTCCGTAAACTTCCTACATAATGGCCAATATGTAATTTTCCAGTTGGCCGATCTCCTGTTAAAATAATAGGCTTTGTCATCTATTTCTCCTCAATTAATGTTGAATTCATTATAACATTTTCAATAAAAAAATGAGAAAGGAGATTGGATAAATTTCTATATAAAAATAACTTTTTACACCTTTGTCAATTTAATTGACAACAAGTTGACGGAAATTTTACAATTAAAAACAAGAGTTTCTTCTTGAATCATTTGAAATATGGCGATTTTTCTAGTAAAATAGTACTAGATATATTAAAGAGGAGAATTATATTGCTTACAGTATCAGATGTTTCATTACGTTTCAGCGACCGCAAATTATTTGATGAAGTCAACATCAAATTTACAGCTGGTAATACCTATGGTTTAATTGGTGCCAATGGTGCTGGAAAATCAACATTTTTAAAAATATTAGCTGGAGATATTGAACCAACTACGGGGCATATTTCTTTAGGACCCAATGAGCGTCTTTCAGTTCTTCGCCAGAATCACTTTGACTACGAAGATGAAAGAGTCATTGATGTTGTTATTATGGGAAATGACCTACTTTACAGTATCATGAAAGAAAAAGATGCTATCTACATGAAGCCAGATTTTTCAGATGAAGATGGTGTTCGTGCGGCTGAACTTGAAGGAGAGTTTGCTGAACTAGGTGGCTGGGAAGCAGAAAGTGAAGCTTCTCAACTCTTACAAAATCTAAATATTCCAGAAGATCTTCACTACCAAAATATGAGTGAGCTCTCTAACGGAGACAAGGTAAAAGTACTCTTAGCCAAAGCCCTTTTTGGTAAACCTGATGTCTTGCTTTTGGACGAGCCAACTAACGGTTTAGATATTCAGTCTATTACTTGGTTGGAAGATTTTCTTATCGATTTTGATAATACAGTTATTGTTGTATCTCACGACCGTCACTTTTTAAATAAAGTCTGCACTCATATGGCCGACCTTGACTTTGGAAAAATCAAGCTCTATGTTGGAAACTATGATTTCTGGAAAGAATCAAGCGAACTAGCGGCTAAACTACTCGCTGACCGAAATGCCAAAGCAGAAGAAAAAATTAAGCAACTTCAAGAATTTGTTGCTCGTTTCTCTGCCAATGCTTCAAAATCAAAACAGGCAACTTCCCGTAAAAAGATGCTTGACAAGATAGAGTTAGAAGAAATTGTCCCATCTAGCCGCAAATACCCATTTATCAGCTTCAAAGCAGAACGTGAAATTGGTAATGACCTCTTGACAGTAGAAAATCTTTCAGTCAAGATTGACGGAGAAACTATTTTGGATAATATCAGTTTCATCTTACGTCCAGGTGACAAGACAGCTCTGATTGGTCAAAATGATATTCAAACAACAGCCTTAATTCGTGCTTTAATGGGTGATATTGAATACGAAGGGACTGTCAAGTGGGGTGTGACAACTAGTCAATCTTATTTACCTAAAGATAATTCTCGTGATTTTGCTGGTGGTGAATCAATCCTTGACTGGTTGCGTCAATTTGCAAGTAAAGAAGAAGATGACAATACTTTCCTCCGAGGTTTTCTTGGGCGTATGCTTTTCTCTGGAGATGAGGTTAACAAGTCTGTAAACGTCTTGTCAGGTGGAGAAAAAGTTCGTGTTATGCTTTCTAAATTGATGTTGCTTAAATCCAATGTCTTAGTATTGGATGATCCAACAAATCACTTAGATTTGGAATCAATTTCCAGCTTAAATGATGGATTGAAAAACTTCAAAGAGTCCATTATTTTTGCTAGCCATGACCATGAATTTATTCAAACATTAGCAAATCATATTATTGTGTTATCTAAAAATGGTGTGATTGATCGTATTGATGAAACTTATGATGAATTCTTAGAAAATCAAGAAATTCAGCAAAAAGTAAAAGAATTATGGAAAGACTAAAAAGCGAATGAATATTCGCTTTTTAGCTATATATAGTTTATGAAAAAAATAAAGAATTATTTTAAAAAAATTATTGGGTTTACTTTGCAGCATTTTTAATTCCTTTTTTTAATTATGTTCATTGTATATCTTTCCCAAGGTATTTATTGGAATAGTGATACATCTCCTTTACTAGGAGATGGCTTTCATCAGTATGTTATCTTTGATACTACGCTCAGAAATATTCTTCATGGCAGTGATAGTCTTTTTTATACCTTTACAAGTGGATTAGGTTTAAACTTTTATGCTCTGACTAGTTACTATTTAGGAAGTTTTTTATCTCCTTTTGTTTATTTCTTCAATCTAGAAAAATATGCCAGATGCTGTCTATCTCTTTACCTTGATTAAATTTGGATTAATTGGATTAACAGCTGCTATCAGTTTAAAAGGGATATTTAAAAAAATACCAAACTTTCTTATTTTAATGCTGTCAACCTGCTATTCTCTTATGAGTTTTGCAACTAGTCAAATTGAAATCAAAACTTGGCTAGATGTCTTTATTATTGCTCCTCTAATTCTCTATGGTTTACACCTTTTTACTCATAAAAAAAGAAATCGAGTATTATACTTTTACGAGTTTGTCAATTCTCTTTATCCAGAATTACTATTTTGGATATATGATGGCAATATTTTTTTAATTTTTTTGGTTTTTTTGTTCAAACAACATGGGATTTTAAAAAAATAGAATTAAAACTTTTTTTAGACTTTACAATTGTGTCAATATTATCTGGCGTCACAAGTCTAATTATGATTTTTGCCAACATTTTTTTGGATTTAAAAAAACTCATGGAGAAAAAAATTAACTTCAGTTGATAGACTGTTTACAGAAAAAAACTTGGTTTTTAGATATTTTTTTGCTAAAAAAATTTTTATTGGAAGCTTTGATACAACTAAATATGGATCAATTCCAATGATTTATGTTGGAATAGTTCCACTCTTGCTAGCTATCTTGTTTTTTTACATTAAAATCGATTAAGTTTCACGTGAAACTTTCCTATTTTTCTAATTATAATATTTATTGCAAGTTTTTCTCTTGAAAGATTAGACTTGTTTTTGGCAAGGGATGCACGCGCCTAATATGTTTTTACATCGCTATTCCTGGCTCTTCTCTTTTTCATTATCTTTTTAGCAGCAGAAACCTTACAACGTCTTAAACAAATTAAATTTAAGAATCTAATCATATCTTTCACGATTTTTATCCATTGGATTTATTTTTAGTTTTTGTTTTTAGAAAACATTATGATTTTTTTAGGACCTGTAAACTTTATTTTAACTTTAGAATTTTTTTACTAGCCTACTTATTAATATTTGGTACTTTTTACTAAATCTTTTTATTTCAAAAAGAGTATTTTATATTACAACATTAGCTTTTTGTTTGCTTTTGAAGTTTCTTTAAATGCCTTTTACCAAGTTGATGGCATTGCTAAAGAATGGGTATTTGCTAGTCGTTCTTCCTATGCTAAAAAAATTTAAAACAAATTGACAATCTTATAAAGTATTCAAAAAGACAATAATACAGAATTTTTTTCGTACAGAGACATTGGATCCTCAAACAGGAAATGATAGTATGAAATATAACTACAATGGTATTTCACAATTTTCTTCTGTTCGAAATACAATGACAAGTTCAACTTTAGATAAACTTGGTTATAAATCAACTGGAACTAATCTTAATCTACGATATCAAAACAATAGCATTTTAATGGATGCTATCTTCTCACTTGCTTATAATATTTCTGAAGTAAATCCTCAAAAAAATATGGATTCACTCCAATTAAAACAGAAAAAAATTTAACCCTATATCAAAAACAAAAATGCAACTTCCTTAGCTTTTTTTAACTAATAAAGTTTACAAGGATGTAAAGTTTAATAATTTAACTCTTGATAATCAAACAAAAATTTCTAAATCAATTATCAGGTTTAAACTATAAATATTTTCAAAAAAATTTATCCAATAAACTCTCACAATATTATTGAAAAATAATGATCATATCACTGTAAATGTTGACAAAGAGGATAATGAGAGCTTTGCTAGTATGACTTATACACTAGATGTTCCTGAAAATAGTCAAGTTTATGTCAGCCTTCCAAATATTCATTTTTCTAATGATGATCAGACTGTTGTTGATATTTCGATAGGAAACGAAACAAGACGCTTTACAACAAATAATGTCTTTACATTTTTTAATCTTGGTCATTTTATGGATAAACAAACAGTAACTGTTCGCTTTACATTTCCTGATAATTCTCAAGTTTCTTTTGATAAACCTGAATTTTATAAAGTAAATATCAATCACTTTCAAGAAGCAATAGATAAAATTCATTCTCAAAAAGTCGAAGTTACTACAAAAAATAGCCAAATAACTGTAGATTATCATGCTCAAAAAGATTCCTCTCTCTTCTTAACTTTACCTTACGATAAGGGATGGAGCGCAACACAAAATGGTCATCCAGTTACTATCTATAAGGCTCAAGATGGCTTCATGAAGGTTGATGTAAAAAAAGGATCAGGAAGAGTTATCCTAAAATTTATTCCTAGAGGTTTTAAGGAAGGGATAGGATGTTTTATTTTTGGAATTGCTCTTTTTACACTTTATAATTACAAAAAAAGATGATAATTCAAAAAAATATTTGAATTTTTAAAGAATTTATTTTATAATATTTGTATATGAAGGAGGTTTCCATGATGAAAAAAATCATTTATTAAAATTGTCCCTTACTATACTTACAGTATGTTTTGCTTTTCTTTTAGTAGCTTGTGGTCAAAAAGAAGAAGTTACTTATTACCAAAGAATTGATCAATCAAATCAATTTGATATGCGTTTGACCTATTATCATAAAGGTGACGTAGTTACCAAACAAACTACTGAAAAACTTCATTTCTTATAAGTCTTTAGGAATCGATGAAAGCCAAGAAGAGCAAAAAAATGCTGCTAAAGCTAAAATAGAAGAACTTTCAAAACAATATCAAACAGTCAAAGGAATTAAAGAAAAAGTCTCCTTTGATAAAAACGGTATTAAAGAAAATATAGAAATTGATTACGACAAAGCTGATTTAAAAGAATTAGCCTCTCTTCCAGGTATGATGATTTCTAACGAAAAAAATGCTAAAAAAATTAGTATGAAAGCTAGTGGAGAAGCGCTTGAAAAAAGTGGCTTCAAAAAAGTCGAAAAATGGTAAATTTGAAGAACTAAAAAAATAAAAGAATAATAAAAAAAGTCTTAAGTTTCATCACTTAAGACTTTTTTCATTTTTCTCTCAAAGTCATAACGGCTCATCATGACAACATGATCACAATTAGTGCAACGAATTTTGATATCCGCTCCAACTCTCGTGATTTCCCAACGATTTGCCTTTTTACCTGTTGACTTAATCGTACAGGCATGTGGCTTTTTCATTTCAACATAACTTCCTTTATCATACATTAGTTTGTTCTCACTGGAGTAATTAATTGAATGAAATCTTCTTCTTGATCACTAGGCACAAGAGTAAATGGGCGAACAGCTGAGATAAAGCTAATAGTTACTTTTTCACTATTAACAGCTTTTAAAGCTTCAATAAGATAAGTTGGGTTAAAGCTAATAGTTAGATTGTCTCCTGAAACATTTTCAGCATCAATTTCTTCATTCACTCGTCCAACTTCTGGAGAATTAACATGAGCACTTACAACGCCACCTTCAATCTCTAGTTTTACAGTTCCATTCTGTGTGGCATTAGATAATAGTCTAGCGCGTTCCATCGCAGCACGTAAAGCAGATGTAGCAAAAGTAACAACTGTTGAAAACTCTGTGGGAATAAGACGATCCGTATCTGGGTAATTTCCTTCTAATAGACGTGTATAGAAGCTAATATTTTCGCTTCTAAAAAGAATTTGATGATTAGCAAAGAAAACCTCAACTGTCTCAATTTCATCGCTAAAAACAGCTGTAAATTCGCGTAAAGAACGACTTGGAATAACAACGTCAAAGTTATCCCCATTTTTTTCTAGAATAATTTTCTTTTGACTGAGTCGATGGGAATCAGTAGCAACTGTTTTAAGATTCTTATGATCCGTTAAAACAAAGTGTACACCAGTTAAAATAGGACGACTCTCTTGTAAGCTAGCTGCAAATGCTGTTTCATTAATTAAATCCTTCAAAATCTTTGTTTCAAGAACCAATGGATTAGAAGTTGGTACATCTTGAATACGTGGATATTGATCAGCATCTTTTCCTTTTAGAGTAATTTCTGATTTTCCACTAGTCAGTACGATTTGCTTTTGCTCAATTTCTTTAAAATCAAGAGTCACATCTGGAAGACTAGAAACAACATTAATAAAGAAAGTAGCTTCAAGAAGGATTGAACCTAAGGAAGTAACTAAGAGACCTGCATTTTCATTATTTATAGAAATAAAATTTTCAATCGAAATTTGTCCATTAGAACCAATTAAGGTAATTCCTTCGTTAGTAACATCAATTTTAATCGTTGAAAGAATAGGAATGGCATTTTTATGACTAATAGCTCGTTTGGTTGTGTTCAAGGCTTGTAAAAATAAATTTTTTTATTAATAGAAAAGTTAATCATGAAAACTCCTTTTTATTATTTATGATTATAAGGTTAATAGTAATAGTAGGCTATGTGGATAATGTGGAAAAAAATAGTTCAATCATAGTTACAGCAAGTATTTTTTTACTTGTGCACAATTTGTGGATTAATTTCCATATTTTTTTGAAAAACTTATCCACAACTATTTTTATTTTTATTTTTTTATCGATTCAATTTCTAAACGTAGATTATCATCTTCTTCTAGCATACTTTTTATTTTTCCATGGGCATGAATTACAGTTGTATGGTCTTTTCCTCCAAATTCACGTCCAATCTTTGGTAAGCTATTATCTGTTAATTCTCTGGTCAAGTACATGGCAACCTGACGAGCTAATACAATATTTTGAACTCGCCTAGTCCCTTTCATTTCTTTGACACTAACTCCGTAAAAATTCCCAACTTCAGTTTGGATACGATCAATTGGGATGACTAATAGTTGACTTCCTGCTTGTTTACGAGAGCGAATAGCTTCAGCTGCAATATCGATAGTAATCTCTTTAATTTGCTTCATACTAGCAAGTAAATTGATATCTTTTAGAGCACCTTCAAGATCACGTACATTTGAATCAAATTGTCCAGCTAAATATTCAATTGTCTCATTTGGGAAAATAAGATCAAATTCTTCGATTTTATTTCGCAAAATAGCAATCCTGGTTTCAAAATTTGGAGGAGTGATATCACTAGTTAATCCCCACTTGAAGCGCGTGACTAGTCTTTCTTCCAAATTTTCTAAGTAGTCTGGACTACGGTCACTGGTCAAAACAATTTGTTTATTTTCTCCATGCAAGGCATTAAAAGTGTTAAAGAATTCTTCTTGAGTAGATACTTTTTTACTAAGTGCTTGAATATCATCGATTAATAATAAATCAAGACTGCGATAGATTTTCTTAAAACTATCCATTTCTCCTAAGCGAAGATGTTCCAGAAAATCATTAATAAAGGTCTCAGCAGGAACATATTTTATCCGAGCATCAGGTGTATTTTCTAATACTTCGTTTCCAATAGCATTTAATAAATGTGTCTTTCCTAAACCTGGTCCACCATAAATGAATAAGGGATTATAGATACCTCCCAGATTATCAGCGACAGCTAAGGCAGCTGCTTTTGCCCACTGATTTCCATCTCCTTGTACGAAGTTTTCAAAAGTATATTTTGCTTTTAAGCCAGTAGCTAGTGGAGGAGATTTTTTCTTTTCAGTTAAATCAGGCTGCTGTGAAGTTAAATAAACTGGTTCTTCTTTAACTCTGTCTTCTGTTTCAAATACGTATAAGGCAGTAATTTGATCATTGTAGATTTCGAAACCAGCCGTTAGGATAATATCTGCTAAATTTTGCTCCCAGAAAAGCTTTTTGACAGGACTATCTAAGTGAATTGTCGCCTGATTATTTTCAATTTTAATCAATTTGGCTTCTGCTACAAAAAAGTCAAAGGTTGTTTTTTTTAGCTGAGTGTGAGCTAACTCTAATACACGCGCCCAAAATTCTTGTTCCTGAGCCATTATTTCTCCCTTCTACTTATAATATTCTTCAATATTTTAACATAAACTTAAAAAGTTTTCCACAACTGTGAATAGAAATCCACAATGTTTATCAAAGTTTTCCACAAGTTGTGGAAAGTTAAGGTTTTTCTTGCTATATAAAGTTTTTCTGGATACTATATTTTTGTGGAAATGCTTGTGAAATGATAAAAGAAAAATAACAGTACTATTTAAGACTGTTAATAATTCTTTCATATTCTTCCTGATTAGAAAAAAAGAAATTGAGATTTTTGCCAGTTTGTTTCTTAGAGACTAATCTTTACATCAACTCCCAATAATTTCTTTAGATTTTTCTTCTTCTTCTTCGATAAAAAAATTTTTTTGGACATTTTTCAGACTTAGGCTTAGTAGTAGAAGTTTGTAATAATTTCTCTAATTTTCTAACAGAAATATCTGAAGAAATAATTTTTTCAAGCCATTTTTTCTGGTCTTTTTCCTTAAGTTTTATTAGTAATCGAGCATGAGCCTGAGAAATACGACCTTCTTTTACAGCTTTTAAGACAAAATCAGGTAACTGTAGCAAGCGAACAAGATTTGTAATATAAGGCCTTGATTTCCCCATAATCTGAGCGATTTCATCATGCGTTAACCCCTTGTAAATAAGATGTTGATAAGATTCAGCTTCTTCTATTGGATTGAGATCCTCTCTTTGAAGATTTTCAATAATAGCCTGCTTCATCATTTCATCATCGCTTAGTGATTTGACTAAGGCAGGAATTTCAGTTAAGCCTGCTATTTTAGCTGCCCTAAATCTTCTTTCCCCAGCTAAAAGTTCGTATCCAATGATAGATGATTTCCTGACGATAATAGGCTGAATTAATCCGTTTTCTTTAATAGAATTTGCTAACTCGTTTAATTTCTCTATTGAAAAATCTTTTCTTGGTTGATAGGGGTTGGTGTGAATATCTTTAATTAAAATATATTGATAATTTTCCATTTGTATATAGCATAACACACCTTTACGAAAGAGTAAAGGTGTGTTGACAGTCTTGTAAATGGTATTTATTCAGAACTTAAATCATCAGTTGATTTAGTTAGTTTAATAGTTGTTGTTTGCTCTTTTCCATCACGATAATAAGTAACTTTAATTTCTTCATTAATTGAATGTTTATAAAGAGCTGATTGGATATCGCTAGCAGATGATATTTCTGTATCATCAATTTTTGTAATCACATCATATTTTTGTAACTTACCATCAGCAGGCATTCCAGTTTGTGTGGAACGAACAACGACACCATTTTTAACATTGTCTGGAAGTTTTAATCGATCAGAGCTTGAAGAAGACAAACTACTTAAGTTGACCATTTGAATTCCTAGAGCTGGTCGAATGACTTTACCATTCTTTTCTAATTGTTCAATGATATTTACAACATCATTGGATGGGATTGCAAATCCCATACCTTCAACAGAAGTACTACCATTATTGGTGTTAGCAATTTTACTAGAGGTAATACCAATAACTTGACCTTGAATGTTTACAAGAGGACCACCAGAGTTACCTGGATTAATTGCTGCATCAGTTTGAATAGCTTGGGTAGCAATTGTCTGACCATCTTCTGATCGTGAAGAAACATTACGGCTTAGACTAGAAACAATTCCCTGAGTTACTGTATTAGCATAATCAGAACCAAGAGGACTTCCGATTGCAATGGCAGTTTCTCCAACGGTTAATTTACTAGAATCTCCAAATTCTGCTACATTTTTAACCTTATCGGCAGGAATTCTGACTACAGAAATATCAGAATATGTATCAGTCCCGACTATTTCACCAGGAACCTTATTCCCATCAGCAAGACGGATATCAACTTTTTTTGCACCATTGATAACGTGTGTATTGGTAACTAAGTAAGCATAGTCTTTATCTTTTCTATAGATAACACCAGATCCTTCGCTAGCTACCTGATCATTTTCATTTCCTGAATTATTGTTGTCAAAAATAGTATCCGAATTAGATTCAGAATATGTAATGACAGAGACAACAGCATCTTTTACTTTATCAACAGCCTTTGTTGTAGAATTACTATTTTTATAGGATGTTGTTACTGTAGTCGCTGTTTTCTGATTATTATTTGTGGCTGAATGAGGTGTTGAAAAATAAGAAAATCCCCATGTTCCAGCAACACCACCTATAAAACCAACTAACAAAACAATGAAAATTTGCAATGTTTTTTTGAAGAAATTTGAAGAGTTTTTCATATCTTCCTCCTAATATTTCAAATTGCTGTAAGTATAGAACCGATAACTTAATTATATCTTAAAAATAATCACTTTTCCACAGTTTGTGGAAAACTTAGAAAAAACGTTAATTTTTATTAGAAAATCTATAGATGAGGTAAAAATTTCTCATTGAAATGGTGTGAATAAAGTGTGAATATGATAAAATGAAATTATGAAAATAAAGCTTGTAACAGTTGGAAAACTAAAAGAGAAATACCTTAAAGAAGGGATTGCAGAATACTCAAAACGACTCAGTCGTTTTACGAAAGTAGAGATAATTGAATTAGCTGATGAAAAAACACCAGATAAAGCAAGTCCATTAGAGAACCAACAAATTCTGTCGAAAGAAGGGGAACGAATTTTATCTAAAGTATTAGATCGTGAATTTGTTATTGTTTTAGCTATTGAAGGTCAGCAATTTCCTTCTGAAAAATTTAGTAAAGTTATTGAAGATGCTTCAGTTCGAGGTTTTTCAGATATCACTTTTATTATTGGTGGTAGCTTAGGCTTATCTCCTAAAGTAAAAGAAAGAGCAAATCTTTTGATGAGTTTTGGTCAATTAACCCTACCTCATCAATTAATGCGTTTAGTTTTAATGGAGCAAATTTATCGTGCTTTTATGATTCAGCAAGGAAGTCCTTATCATAAATGAATCTTGACGCTATACGGTCTTTTTGTTACAATAATAAAGTATGGTCCCATAGCTCAGCTGGATAGAGCATTCGCCTTCTAAGCGAACGGTCGCAAGTTCGAATCTTGCTGGGATCAGATAAGATTGAGGGTGCGCTCAAGCGCACTCTTTTTTTAATAAAATTTTTAAAAATGACATTTCAGTTATATTTACTTGCATATGAAGCTGATTTTCTATATTTGGGAAATCTCCCTGTATAATAATCTTGTAAGTTAACTTTACAAAAAAATTATTAGGAGATATTTTTTTATGAAAAAGAAAAAAACAAACAAAATTTATTGCCAAAAGAGTTACAACAATTTGAAATTTTGACAGATAATAAACTTCAAACAGTCATTGGGGGATCTCAAAAAAGGTGTTTATGCCAGTCAGAGATCATTTGTTCCAAGTTGGTTCCGTAAAATTTTTAGAAATTAAAAAAAGAAGTTAGAATGATGAATTTTGAAAAAAATATTTTGCTATTTTCTCTTTACTAGTTCAAACAATTTCTTTTTGTTACTGTATACAAAAAATATGTGATATAAAAAAATTAAATATTTCTATCATATTTCTGTACTTAACAATAAGTTTTTAGTAGTTTGATATTAGCACAGTTTTTATAATTTATTACCCGAATATGGAGATGTATTAAGTACTTTCTTACATTACTTACTTATATTTTTTTCCAACCACTAATCTTACATTTATATTTTTTTCTAAAAAAAGGATTATATAAAGGATATGTATCTATCTTTTTATCCCTACTTATATATCTTTCTGTATCATCTTCTGAAACTTTTTTTCTCAGTTATTATATCTTCAGTGACAGGAGATGATTTTTGTTAATCAATACTGGGGTTCTTACTATACTATAGTAAATATCTTAGCATTATTTTTTTGTTTTGAAATCTTTTGAATTTTTTTGAGTTTGAATTTAGTTATTTTAAAAAAATTTTGATTTTTGAAAAAGAAATAATGAATGTAATTAAAATTTATGTAACGATTCATATCTTATTAAATATTTCTCATTGGTTCAGCGAAAATGCACATCTTAATAGCTTTGCTAGTATGATTGCAACTATAGGATTTATTATGTTTTTGTCGACCTTATTTTATCTGAAGTCTGCTCGTGAACAATATGAAAAAGCTAAAGAAATTCAGCAAAAAAAGGAAGAACAAAGACAACTACAACTTTATACAGATGAAATTGTAGGTCTTTATAACGAAATTCGAGGTTTTCGTCACGATTATGCTGGTATGTTAACAAGTTTGCAAACCGGAATTAACTCAGGTGATATGAAAGAAGTAGAGCGAATCTTTCATAATGTTTTAAGTCAAGCTAATATTTCCCTTCGATCAGATGACTATACTTTTTTTGAGTTAAATAATGTTCAAGACACTGCCTTGAGAAGTGTGTTAATTCAAACTATATTTAAGGCTCGAGAGTGTGGAGTAGAGATCGTATTTGAAATGAAGGATGTTATTGAGACATTACCTATGAAACTTTTAGATTTAGTTCGAGTAGCTAGTGTATTGCTCAATAATGCGGTTGAAGGGGCAGCTGAAAGTCCCTCAAAAACAATGAACGTGTCTTTAGTAAAGCTAGATAAAGAAATTGTTTTTGTAATTCAGAATTCTCGTCAAAGCCGTTACATTAATTTAGAAGAAATTTATGAAGTAGGCTTCTCGACAAAAGGAGAAAATCGAGGATTAGGTTTAAATAATGTCAAAGAAATTATTGACAAATATGATGAAGTTATTCTGGAAACAGATATAGAAACAAATTATTTTATACAAGTTGTAAGATTTAAAAGAAAGGAAAAAAATATGAAAGTATTAGTGCTAGAAGATACTATTGAACATCAAGTGAGAATTGAAAATGTCTTCGAAGAAATTTCTCGCGAACTTAATCTTGAAATTAAAGCAAAAGTAACAGGAAAAAAATTCATGAATTTAAAGAATATGTTGAGTCAGACGAGGTAAATCAACTCTATTTCTTAGATATAGATATCAAAGGAGAAGAACAAAAAGGTCTAGAAATGGCGCAATTTATACGCCAACATAATCCCTATGCTATCATTGTTTTTGTCACGAGTCATTCAGAATTTGCGACTTTAACTTTTAAGTATAAAGTATCAGCGTTAGATTTTATAGATAAAGACATAAATGATAATTCTTTTAAGAAAAGAGTTAAAGATTGTATCGTTTATACACGAAATAATTTAATTGAAAATACAGATATTGTTGACTTTTTTGAGTATAGTTTTAGAGGAAACGAAATTCGAATTCCTTTTTAGGGATATTCTATATATTGAGACTACAGGAAGTCCTTATAAATTAAGAGTTGTTGGAAAAAATTTCTTTAAGGAATTTTATGGGACTATAGCAGAAATTCAAGAACAAGATAAAGAACTTGGATATTTTTTCTCACCACATAAGTCATACCTATCTAATATTAGCAACATTAGTGGATACGACAAAAAGACAAAAGATGTTTTGTATTATGATGGTCATCGTTCACCAATTTCTCGATTACGTGTCAGATACTTGAAAGAAATACTGAAAGCCAAAAGTAAAAAAGAAGAAAATAAAAAATAAAACTGTTGACAAAGCGAGATAAACTGGTATAATAAAATATGTCTTCTTGCAAGACATATATGGTCCGTTGGTCAAGGGGTTAAGACACCGCCTTTTCACGGCGGTAACACGGGTTCGAATCCCGTACGGACTATATTATCCGGCATAGCTCAGTTGGTAGTAGCGCATGACTGTTAATCATGATGTCGTAGGTTCGAGTCCTACTGCCGGAGTCGCTAACACTCAATTAATTGAGTGTTTTTTTGTTTATATTTTCCTCTACAGACTTAGTCTGTTTTATGGTATAATAATTTGAATTGAAAAGATGAAAGGAAGAGCTAAATGGCTTTAACAGCAGGAATTGTCGGATTACCTAATGTCGGCAAATCAACTTTATTTAATGCAATTACAAAAGCGGGGGCAGAAGCAGCAAACTATCCTTTTGCAACAATTGACCCTAATGTTGGAAGAGTGGAAGTTCCGGATGCACGTCTTGATAAATTAACAGAGCTCATCAAACCACAGAAAAAAGTTCCAACAACCTTCGAATTTACAGATATTGCTGGAATTGTGAAAGGTGCTTCAAAAGGAGAAGGACTAGGGAATAAATTCTTGGCCAATATCCGCGAAGTAGATGCTATCGTCCACGTTGTACGTGCTTTTGATGATGAAAATGTCATGAGGGAACAGGGTCGCGAGTCTGATTTTGTTGATCCAATGGCAGATATTGAAACAATCAATTTAGAATTGATTTTAGCAGACTTAGAAAGTATCAACAAACGTTATGTGCGTGTAGAGAAGATGGCAAGAACTCAAAAAGATAAGGATTCTGTGGCGGAATTTAATGTATTACAGAAAATTAAGCCAGTTCTCGAAGATGGTATCTCAGCTCGGACAATTGAGTTTACAGAAGAAGAACAGAAGATTGTTAAAGGGCTCTTTCTCTTAACGACTAAACCTGTGCTTTATGTGGCCAATGTTAGTGAAGATGAGGTGGCTGATCCAGATAATATTTACTATGTAAAGCAAATTCGCGAATTCGCAGCTACAGAAAATGCAGAAGTTGTAGTCATTTCAGCGCGTGCTGAAGAGGAAATTTCTGAATTGGATGATGAAGATAAATCAGAATTTTTAGAAGCTATTGGCTTGACTGAATCAGGTGTGGATAAACTGACCAGAGCAGCTTACCACCTGTTGGGACTTGGAACATACTTTACAGCTGGTGAAAAAGAAGTTCGTGCTTGGACCTTCAAACGTGGAATGAAAGCACCTCAAGCAGCAGGTATCATCCACTCAGATTTTGAGAAAGGTTTCATCCGAGCGGTAACCATGTCTTACGATGACTTATTGCATTATGGAAGTGAAAAAGCAGTGAAAGAAGCTGGACGTTTGCGTGAAGAAGGAAAAGAATATATCGTTCAAGATGGCGATATTATGGAATTCCGATTTAATGTGTAAAAGAAAGTATAAATGGAATAAAGAATAGGTTGGAAAAATTTTTCCAACCCTTTTAAGCTTTGAAAGGATAATAATGACAAAATTAATTGTTGGATTAGGAAATCCAGGAGATAAATATGTTGAAACAAAACACAATGTTGGATTTATGTTAGTTGACAAGTTGTGTAAAGATTTAAATTTAAAGTTTACAGCCGATAAAATTTTTTTCAATCAGAAATTGCTTCAACATTCTTAAATGGTGAAAAAGGTATATTTTATCAAACCAACAACTTTTATGAATGAAAGTGGAAAAAGCAGTTCATGCTTTGTTAACATATTACGGTTTAGAAGTTGAAGATTTACTTGTAATATATGATGATTTAGATATGGAAGTTGGTAAGATTCGTTTACGTGCAAAAGGTTCAGCAGGCGGCCATAATGGGATTAAATCAATTATTAAACATATAGGTACTCAAGATTTTAAACGAGTTAAAATAGGTATTGGTCGTCCCAAAGAAGGTATGACAGTGGTTCATCATGTTTTAGGAAAATTCGATAGAGATGATTATATAACTATTTTGAACACTCTTGATAAGGTTGACAATGCTGTAAATTATTATTTACAATCAGGCAATTTTGAACAAGCAATGCAGAAGTATAATGGATAATAAAATGAACTTGATTGATTTATTTTGTCAAAACCAGCAAATTTTAGATTGGAAAAAAAATCTAAATCAAAAGACTAGACAGTTACTAATGGGGTTGTCTGGTTCCACTAAGGCACTTGCAATAGCCTCTGCTCTTGATGAACATCAAAAAATTCTCGTTATGACATCAGGTTATAGTGAAGCAGAAAAGTTATCTAGTGACTTGATTTCTTTGTTAGGTGAGGAAAAAGTATATAATTTTTTAGCTGACGATGCACCTATGGCTGAATTTATCTTCTCGTCTCAAGAGAAAATATATACTCGGATTGGAGCATTAAATTTTTTATTAGATGACAATGAGTCAGGTATTCTAGTCACAAATCTTTCAGCTAGTCGCCTTTTTTTGCCAAATCCAAATGAATTAAAATCTTCAATTATAGAACTAAAAGTTGGTCAAGAATATAACCTTGATACCCTTGTAAACTTTTTGATTAAGATTGGTTATAGAAAAGAATCACAAGTTTTTAATCAGGGTGAGTTCAGTTTAAGAGGTGATATCCTAGATATTTTTGATAAAGATAGTATTTCTCCTTACCGCTTAGAATTTTTCGGAGATGAGATTGATGGAATACGTATTTTTGATTCAGAAAGCCAAACTTCTATTGAAAATTTAAATCAAGTTTTAATTCATCCTGCAAACGATATATTGTTATCGGATGAAGATTATCTAAGAGCTCAGAAAAAAATAGAAGAGGCAGTAAAAGCAAGTCAAGATAACCATCTAAAATCTTATCTTGAAGAGATCTTACAGGATGTTAAAAAACGTCAACTTCATCCAGATTCTCGAAAATTTTTATCCTATTTTTATGAGAAAGAATGGACTATTCTAGATTATCTTCCAAAACATACTCCTATTTTCTTTGATGATTTTCAAAAAATCATGGAGCGAAATGCACAATTTGAAATGGAAGCTGCAACTATTTTGACAGAAGGTTTACAATCTAGTAAAGCTGTTTCAAATCAGAAATATTTTGTTAATGCTTATCCAGATTTTTAGAAATTACAAACCTTCTACTTTTCTTTCAAATTTTTCACAAAGGCTTAGGTAACTTAAAATTTGATTTTCTTTATCAATTTAATCAATACCCTATGCAGGAATTTTTTAGTCAATTTCTTTTATTGAAAGATGAAATTGACCGCTATAAAAAAAGGCAGGTTCTACAGTAATCCTGCAAGCATCTTCATTATCTTCTTTACAATCTTTACATAAAAACTTTACAAGAATACGATATTCAAGTAGAGTATATAAATGATAAAGAAATCCATAAAAATTCAGTGCAACTTATACAAGGAAATTTAAACCAAGGGTTTAATTTTGTAGACCAAAAACTTGTATTAATTACAGAATATGAAATTTTCCAAAAGAAAGTTAAAAGACGTGTAAGACGGCAAAATATATCTAATGCAGAGCGATTAAAGGATTATAATGAGTTAGAAAAAGGAGATTATGTTGTCCATAACATACATGGTATTGGGCGATATCTAGGAATTGAAACCATTGAAATTTCTGGTATTCATCGAGATTACGTAACCATTCAATACCAAAATGCTGATCGAGTATCGATTCCAGTTGACCAAATCCAACTCTTATCAAAATATGTAGCAAGTGACGGAAAGACACCAAAAGTCAATAAGTTAAATGATGGTCGTTTTCAAAAGACAAAACAAAAAGTTCAGCATCAAGTGGAAGATATTGCAGATGATTTAATTAAATTGTATGCAGAGAGGAGCCAGCTAGAAGGTTTTTCCTTTTCTAGTGATGACGAAAATCAGATTGAATTTGATAATGATTTTCCTTATGTTGAAACAGAGGATCAATTACGAAGTATTCAAGAAATAAAAAAGGACATGGAAAGCAAGCAACCAATGGATCGCCTCTTGGTAGGAGATGTTGGTTTTGGTAAAACTGAAGTAGCAATGCGGGCAGCTTTTAAGGCTGTTAATGATCATAAGCAAGTCGCAATTTTGGTTCCAACAACTGTACTTGCTCAGCAACATTATACAAATTTTAAAGAACGATTTAATGACTTTGCTGTTAATGTTGATGTTCTAAGTCGCTTTAGGACAAAGGCAGAGCAGAATGAGACTTTAGAAGCTTTGAAAAAAGGTCAAGTGGATATCATTATTGGGACTCACAGGCTCTTATCACAGGATGTTGAATTTGCAGATTTAGGTCTGATAGTTATTGATGAGGAACAGCGTTTTGGAGTTAAGCATAAGGAGAAACTAAAAGAATTAAAAACAAAAGTTGATGTCTTAACTTTAACTGCTACTCCTATTCCTCGTACCTTACATATGTCAATGTTAGGTATTCGAGATTTATCAGTCATTGAAACTCCTCCGACCAATCGTTATCCAGTTCAAACTTATGTTTTAGAAACTAATCCAACTATTATTCGAGATGCAATTGTAAGAGAAATAGATCGTGGAGGACAAGTTTACTATCTTTACAATAAAGTTGACACAATTGAGCAAAAAGTAGCTGAATTAAAAGAGTTAGTTCCAGAAGCAAATATTGGTTTTGTTCATGGTCAAATGAGTGAAATTAGATTGGAGAATACTCTAATTGACTTTATAAATGGAGAATATGATGTCTTGGTTACAACTACCATTATTGAAACAGGAGTTGATATTCCAAATGCAAATACTTTATTTATAGAAAATGCTGATCATATGGGTCTGTCAACCTTGTATCAACTTAGAGGACGAGTAGGTCGGAGTAATCGTATCGCCTATGCTTATTTTATGTATCGTCCAGATAAAAATTTGACTGAGGTGGCTGAAAAACGTTTAGAAGCAATTAAAGGTTTTACAGAGCTAGGTTCAGGATTTAAAATTGCAATGCGAGATTTATCCATTAGAGGAGCAGGAAACATTCTTGGATCTTCTCAATCAGGATTTATTGATTCAGTAGGGTTTGAAATGTATTCCCAACTTTTAGAAGAGGCAATTGCCAAGAAACAAGGTAAAGAGCAAAAAAGACAAAAAAGTAATGCAGAAATTAATCTCCAAATTGATGCCTATTTACCAAGTGACTATATATCAGATGAACGTCAAAAATTGAGATTTACAAACGTATTCGTGAAATTGACAACAGTGTAAATTATGAAGATTTACAGGAAGAATTGATAGATCGTTTTGGAGAGTATCCAGATGTTGTCGCCTATTTATTAGAAATTGGTCTGTTGAAATCATATTTGGATAAATCCTTTGTTTCTTTAGTAGAACGTAGACAGCAGACCGTAGTTGTTAGATTTGAAAAGATGTCACAGCAAATATTCTTGACCCAGGATTATTTTGAAGCTTTGGCTGCAACAACTTTAAAAGCTCGTATAGGAGAAAGCGACAAACTAATTGAAGTTATTTTTGATGTTCGTCAGAAAAAAGATTATGAAATCTTAGAAAATTTAATTCAGTTTGGTCAAAAGTTGGTGGAGATAAAACAAAGAAAAGAGGATTGAGGGGATTTTGTTTTTTCATTTTCTTTAAAACATGATAGAATATTAAGAGAATTGAGGTAAGGAATATGAGATTAGACAAGTATTTAAAAGTATCAAGAATTATTAAGAGGCGAACTGTTGCAAAAGAAGTTGCTGATAAAGGGCGAATAAAAGTAAATGGAATTCTAGCCAAGAGTTCAACAGACTTAAAAACAGATGATATTGTTGAAATTCGTTTTGGTAATAAACTACTCACTGTGAAAGTATTAGAAATGAAAGATAGTACCAAAAAAGAAGATGCAGCAAGTATGTATGAAATTGTTAGTGAAACAAGGGTAGAAGAAGATGTCTAAAAATATTGTTCAATTAAATAATCAGTACATTCAGGATGAAAATCAGCGTCGACGCTATTTAGAAGAAGAGCGTCGCAAAAAAAATCGTTTTATGGGCTGGGTTTTAATTTTAGTTATGCTTTTGTTCATTTTACCAACTTATAATTTAGTACAATCCTATCAAACTCTTCTAGAACGTCGGCAAAAGCTTGTTGAATTACAAGAAAAATATGATGAGTTGAGTAAGGAAAAAGAATATCAAGAAAACTTGTCTAAGCGTTTAAAGGATGATGACTATGCCGCTAAGTACGCTCGAGCAAAATATTTCTATGCTAAAGAAGGAGAGACAATCTATAATATACCAGATTTGTTACCACAGTAATCATGGATAATATTGTTAAAACAGTGGAGAAATTTTTAACTTTCTCAGAGGAAAAATTAGAAGAACTTTCACAAAAGAATCAAGAATTGAGAGAAGAAAAAAATACAGAAAGGAAGGATTGATGAGGAAATACTTAGCTTTATTGTTGTTACCGGCTTTCTTTTGCAGTAATATAGTCATTAGCACAGAAAAAGATATTCCATTGACAACAAGTCAACAGTATGAATTGACCAATACAAGCTACAGCAATTATTATCAAACACTTCCTACCAATCCAAATGTTTATGAAGAAGTTTTAACTTTTTCTTCTGCAGAACTAGATAAGATTTCTGGGAAGCTATCTCCAAATCAGCCTTTCAAGTTGACTGAATTAGTAGTCAATTCTCAAGGGTTACCTCTCTTTAAGTTATCCAATGGTCAGTTTGTAGTTGCTGATAAACGTTCCATTTATGATGATACTGTCTTGGCTTTGGAAGATACAAATCAAACAGTGTGGCTGAAACCAGGTTTTACAGTTTATGAAAAAGCTTATGTAAATGGTGTCAAAAAAATTAATAGTAATAAATCAGCCTATACTTCTGTAAAAATCACTCAACTAGCTACAACACCAACAGCCCAATATGCAAAAATTGAAAATAGTGGTTGGGTAAGAGCGGATTATCTTTCAGATACAGATAATCGCATCGAAAAAGTTCAAGAAATCTTAACTAGTCGATATAATCAGGCGGACTTTTCTATTTATGTCAAACAGTTGAATACAGGAAAAACGGCAGGAATTAATCAAGATACAGAGATGTATTCTGCCAGTGTAACTAAATTGCCAATTCTTTATTATGCTCAAGAAGAATTAAATAAAGGGAAATTTACACTTGCACAAGGACTAAAATATATTCAGGATGTTAATGATTATTCTGGAGCTTATGATACGGAAGGAAGTGGGAGTTTACCCAAAGAAGCGGATAATAAAGAATACAGTGTACAGGATCTCATTAATCATATTGCCAAAGAATCTGATAACGCCGCAACCAATATTTTAGGTTACTATGTTACAGATAAATCAAGCTCGACCTACCGTTCCACTATTGAAAACATTGCAGGTAGAAAATGGGATGTGGAAGAAAGAAATGCCTCTGCTAAAATGGCAGGAAATGTAATGGAAGCTATTTATTATCAAAATGGTTCTATTATTGACACTCTTTCGCAGACCAACTTTGATAATCAGAGGATTTCTAAGGATATTCCAGTGAAGGTTGCTCATAAGATTGGTGACGCTTATGATTTCAAACATGACGTTGCCATTGTTTACAGTGAATCACCTTTTATCATATCGGTTTTCACTAATCATTCAAACTATGACACTATTTCAAAAATAGCCAATGATGTCTATGAGGTGCTGAAATGATTGAGCAGCAATTTTTGAAACAGTGTAAAGAAAAAGCTTATTTTATTGAGCATCAAAGAGTTTTGTTGGCCATTTCTGGTGGCCTTGATTCTATGACCTTATTGAACCTTTTATATAAGTATCAAAAAGAGTTGGATATAGAACTTATCTTGGCTCATATCAACCATAAACAACGAATTGAAGCTGATCAAGAAGAAAAACAATTAAAAGAAATTGCTCAAAAACTTGGTGTAAAGATTCTTACATCAAGTTTTTCTGGAGTTTTTTCAGAAAAATCAGCTAGAGATTTTCGTTATAATTTTTTCAAAAAAGTCATGCAAGAAGAAGATTGTACTGCCTTGGTGACAGCCCATCATGCAGACGATCAAGCAGAAACGATTTTTATGCGGATTCTACGTGGAAGTCGCTTACGTTATTTGTCTGGTATGAAAGATAGGCAGCCTTTTGGTGGTGGCGAGTTAATTAGACCCTTGTTGGAATTTTCTAAAACTGATTTTCCGACGGTTTTTCATTTTGAAGATGCCTCAAATTTTGAAAATACTTATTTTAGAAATCGTGTAAGAAACCAATATTTCCCGCTTTTAGAAACAGAAAACCCCAGAATCAAACAAGCTATTATAGGTTTAGGTTTAGAAATTGCTCAATTACAAAAAGCTCTTTCCGGCTTAACAAAAGACTTAAATCTGACGGATTTACAGACGTTTAGGAAGCAAAAAAGAGAAGTTCAAGTTTTTTTATTGCAGGAATATCTTGAAAAATTTCCTGATTTACAACTAAGTAAAGCACAGTTTGATGATATTTTACATATTGTAAATACTAAAACCAACTATCACCATTATCTTAAAAATCAATATGAGCTCATCCAAGACTATCAAACCTTTAAAATTAAGAAAATCGGTCCTAAGTCTGATTCAAAAAAGGGAGCTATTTTGCTACAATTTGAAGATATTATTGAACTAGGTGGTTATTGTTTCTCTTTTGGGAAAGAATTAATTGGTGGAGAGGTTCAGATGATTCCTGTTTCACGTAAAACTTCTATTGTGCTCCGTCACCGACAGTCTGGAGATAGAATTTTATTAAATGGTCACCATAAAAAACTAGCTCGCTATTTTATAGATGAAAAATACTCTCTTAAAGAAAGAGATGAAGCTGTCATTGTGGAACAATTTAATGAAATTTTAGGGATTGCTGGAATCGTAACAAGTGATTTGAGTAAGAACTCGAAACGTGATATAATGAAAGATGTTCTTTATATTAAAAAAATAGATAGGTAAGATTATGTTAGAAAAAGACATTAAAAAAGTACTGATTTCGCACGATGAGATAGTTGCTGCTGCTAAAAAACTAGGTGCTCAATTAACAGAAGATTATCATGGGAAGAATCCTATTCTAGTTGGTGTTTTAAAAGGTTCGGTTCCTTTTATGGCTGAGTTGATCAAGCATATTGATACTCATATTGAATTGGATTTCATGATTGTATCTAGCTACCATGGTGGAACTTCTAGTAGTGGTGTAATTAACATTAAAAAAGATGTTGATCAAGATATCGCTGGCCGTCATATTCTTTTTATTGAAGATATCATTGATACTGGAAAGACCTTAAAAAGCCTTTGTGAAATGTTCAAAGATAGAAATGCGGCATCAGTTAAAATTGCTACACTCTTGGATAAGCCAGAAGGACGCCTCGTTGAAATTGAGGCAGATTATACCTGTTTCACAATTCCAAATGAATTTGTAGTTGGCTATGGATTGGACTATGTTGAAAACTATCGCAATTTACCTTATGTAGGTATCTTGAAGGAAGAAGTATATACAAAATAAAAGGTTTACTATATATAAATGAAAAATAAGCAAAATAATGGATTAGTAAAAATCCACTTCTGTACATTCTAGTTGTGATTGCCTTAGTAACAGGGTTTCAGTATTTGATGGCTGGAAATTCTGTCAATCGCAGTCAACAGATTAATTACACAGAATTAGTTAAAGAAATTGAAAAAGGTAACGTGAAAGATATTAGTTACCAACCTAATGGAAGTGTTGTTGAGATTTCCGGAACGTATAAAAAATCTAAGGAAGTGAAAGATACAACAGGCATTCAATTTTTCCCATCGCCTTCATTATCGGTTAAAAAATTCACTAGCATCATATTGCCGGCAGATTCAACTATTTCTGAATTACAAAAGTTAGCAGCTAAAAACAAGACAGAGATTAGCATCAAACGTGAAAGCTCAAGTGGAATGTGGCTTAATATCTTAATTTCTGTCTTTCCACTTGTTATTGTTGGATTCTTCTTCTTTTCAATGATGAATCAAAGTGGTGGCGGTGGTGCCCGTGGTGCGATGAATTTTGGTCGCAATAAAGCGCGTGCTGCTAGCAAAGAATCAATCAAAGTGCGGTTTTCCGATGTTGCTGGTGCTGAAGAAGAAAAGCAAGAATTGGTTGAAGTAGTTGAGTTTCTTAAAGATCCTAAACGTTATACCAAGCTTGGAGCTCGTATCCCTGCTGGAGTTCTCCTCGAAGGCCCTCCAGGAACAGGGAAAACTCTTCTTGCTAAAGCAGTAGCTGGAGAAGCTGGTGTTCCTTTCTTCAGTATTTCTGGTTCAGATTTTGTCGAAATGTTTGTTGGTGTTGGTGCTAGTCGTGTTCGCTCATTATTTGAAGATGCTAAAAAAGCAGCTCCAGCAATCATCTTCATTGATGAAATTGATGCAGTCGGTCGTCAGCGTGGTGTTGGCCTTGGTGGTGGTAATGATGAGAGAGAACAAACTTTAAACCAACTTCTTATTGAGATGGATGGTTTTGAAGGAAACGAAGGTATTATCGTTATCGCCGCAACAAACCGTTCAGATGTACTGGATCCTGCGCTTCTTCGTCCTGGTCGTTTTGACAGAAAAGTTTTAGTCGGTCGTCCAGATGTCAAAGGTCGTGAAGCTATCTTACGTGTTCATGCTAAAAACAAACCTTTGGCTACAGATGTTGATTTGAAATTAGTTGCTCAGCAGACCCCAGGATTTGTTGGTGCAGATCTTGAGAATGTCCTAAATGAAGCAGCCTTGGTAGCAGCTCGCCGCAATAAGAAAGTAATCGACGCTTCCGATATCGATGAAGCTGAAGATAGAGTTATCGCTGGACCGTCTAAAAAAGATAAGACAGTTTCAGAACGTGACCGCCAAATCGTTGCGTATCATGAAGCAGGTCATACAATTGTTGGTTTGGTTCTATCAAATGCACGTGTTGTACATAAGGTAACCATCGTACCTCGTGGTCGTGCGGGAGGATACATGATTGCCTTACCTAAGGAAGATCAAATGCTTCTATCTAAAGAGGATATGAAAGAGCAATTAGCAGGTCTCATGGGTGGACGAGTTGCAGAAGAAATCATTTTTAATGTTCAAACAACAGGGGCTTCTAATGACTTCGAACAGGCAACACAAATGGCTCGAAGCATGGTTACAGAATATGGTATGAGTGACAAACTTGGTCCCGTACAATATGAAGGAAATCATGCTATGATTCCAGGTGCTTATAATCCACCAAAATCTATCTCTGAGCAGACTGCCTATGAAATTGATGCTGAAGTACGCGACCTCTTAAATGAAGCACGTAACAAAGCAGCAGAAATCATTCAATCAAATCGTGAAACTCATAAATTGATAGCTGAAGCGCTTCTGAAATATGAAACGTTGGATAGTAATCAAATTAAATCTATTTATGAAACCGGGAAAATATCTGAAGATCAATTGGATGAAGATAAAGAGTCACACGCTCTTTCATATGATGAAATTAAATCAAAAATGGAAGAAAACAAATCAGCTGAATAAAATCAAAAAGAATCTCATTTTGGGATTCTTTTTTTGAGAAGTTAGCCATAAATCAAACTCATTTGATACATATAACTCAATTACTAGATTACCAATAAAAGATGATTAAAAAAATAAATAGAAAAGTATTGACAAAACGAAAGGAACTGATATAATGTTCTATGTTGTGTGTTTATGGTCCGTTGGTCAAGGGGTTAAGACACCGCCTTTTCACGGCGGTAACACGGGTTCGAATCCCGTACGGACTATATTATCCGGCATAGCTCAGTTGGTAGTAGCGCATGACTGTTAATCATGATGTCGTAGGTTCGAGTCCTACTGCCGGAGTTAAGTATAAAAAAACAGGAAGAAGATTCTTCCTGTTTTTTTATGTTTTAAAACGAGAACAAAATGCATAAAGTATTATCAATAGATACATGACAATAATTTTAAATAAACAAATACACCCCAATGTCCGCAACAGTCTGGATCTTTGATAGATTAATAGGTGAGGAGAAATCCTCTAAAACCAAAAGAAAGGACTAGTCAATGAAGTTTGAGGACGTATACAAACAAGTTGAAGGGATAGTCAAGCGCTGTTATAAAGATTATTATCTGCACTTATGGGAGTATGCAGATTGGAGGCAGGAAGGAATGTTGGTGTTGTACGAATTATTAAAAAGTCATCCCAACCTACTGGAAGATCATCCACGCCTGTACCGTTACTTCAAGACCAAGTTTCGGAACAGAATTCATGATTTGATTCGTCGCCAAGAGAGTCAAAAGCGGAAATTGGACAGGCAACCCTATGAAGAGGTCAGCGAGATAGGTCATCGTTTAAGAATGAAAGAGCTGTATCTGGATGAATTGGTAGCCTTTAGAAGTGCAATGGCAGAGTATAGAAGTCAGCTCAGTCCAGAAGAATCAAAACAATATGAGCGTCTGATGGCAGATGAAAGGTTCAAAGGACGTAAGGCAATGCTCAAAAATCTATCCTATCACTTAAGGGATTTCAATCCCCGTTTAGATTAAAAAGAAGGGAGAGGAGATCTCCCTTTCAGTCTGTTTTCCAATTTCATGCTCAAGAAAAAAGCCAACGAAAAGAAGAATAATAAAAAAATATAAAAAAAGTTC